>Ga0163149_10000797_pt1 | contig 41402 bp, 72 predicted proteins | sample OliLakLV19MP5G1_FD_148604 | JGI IMG/M metagenome (GOLD analysis project Ga0163149, IMG submission 148604) | Freshwater microbial mat bacterial communities from Lake Vanda, McMurdo Dry Valleys, Antarctica - Oligotrophic Lake LV.19.MP5.G1 | ecosystem: Environmental > Aquatic > Freshwater > Lake >...
AGATGGATATGGATATGGAGATGGATATGGATATGGAGATGGATATGGAGGTGGAAATGGAGATGGATATGGATATGGACTTGGATATGGATATGGAGATGGAAATGGGGATGGAGATGGAGATGGATATGGATATGGAGATGGATATGGATATGGAAGATACCCATATAATTTAATAATTAAGAATTAATATTATGAGGAGCCCATTAAGTAGAGGTGGACGTGGATATAGATATGGATATAGAGATGGACGTGGGATTAGATATGGAGATGGACATGGATATGGAGATAGAGATGGGGATGGATATGGAGATGGATACGGATATGGAGATGGAGATGGAGATGGAGATGGAGATGGATATAGATATGGATATGGAGATGGAGATGGAAATGGATATGGATATGGAGATGGATATGAAGATGGAGATGGAGATGGATATGGTGATAGAGATGGATTTGGAGGTGGAGGTGGAAATGGAAATGGATTTGGATATGGAAGATACCCATATAATGTAATAATTAAAAATTAATATTATGAGTAGCCCATTAAGTAGAGATGGAGATGGAGATGGATATGGATATGGGAATGGATATGGGAATGGATATGGATATGGAAATGGAGGTGGATATGGAAATGGAGGTGGATATGGATATGGAGATGGAGATGGAAATGGATATGGATATAGATATGGAGATGGAGATGGGAATGGATATGGATATGGATATGGATATGGAGATGGAGATGGACGTGGAAGCTACCCATATAATTTAATAATTAAAAATTAATATGAAAACACCAATATTGTATTTCGGAGCACCTGGGATCGGAAAGACTGCCAAAGTGAGATCGAGTTATGACGTTGTTGAAGTAGTTCTTTTATCAGCTATGACAGAAGAAGATGTAGCAGGATTGCCCTACAGGGAAGGAAGATATGAATTCCGAACCATACCACCATTTATTAGAAGACTACAAGAACAGCCACAAGACAAAACTATATGCTTGTTTTTAGATGAAATTGACAAAGCTAGGCGAGAAGTTGCCGACACATTGTTAACATTAATTACGCACCCATCTGATTTTGGATTACCTGAGAGAATAAACATAATTGCAGCAGCAAACCCTCCAGAATGGGGAGGTGGAGATGGATTATCGCAAGCAATGATGTCCAGATTCTCAGTTATCGAATCTACCCCCCAATTTGTCGAATTTGAAGCCTTTATTTTAAACAAATACAAAAGTGTAGATTGGGTAGTCAATTTATGTAGGATGATAGAGGTTGGAGAGTTACCCTTACTAGAACAAGTTGGTGAGGGATTTAATTGGCGACTAAGCTGTCCGCGAACCTATGATCTAGCTATACAAGCCATTATTGATGAGCAAAGTGATGAAGTTATTTATGGGCTATTAACACCCAATTCAGCATCTGGTATCTTATCCTTAATTAAAATAAATGGAATGGATGATATAGTTCAAAAATTGTCAAGAACTGTTGCTAGCAAGGGAAGAGGATATCCAATTAGGATATCCAATTAGAATATAAATAATCCATCAAATATGATTAAAGAAATAATAATAACAAAAAGAAACCCGATTGCGTATACAGATTTCACTGCTATTTATCTTAGTAGCTATTTAATTGGCAAGGACTTAGAAATTGCGAGGAGGCATGAACTAAGCCATATATGGTTACAACATAACACCAGGGGCGGAGCAATTAAAAAGAGTTATGGGAAGGTAAATATTAAGATTCTTAATATTGCAATGGATATGGAGATTGCAAAGCATATATACACAGTAGAAGACGAAGAAGCTTTTAGCCTGCCAAGAAGCTTACTAAGAGATGGTATCACAAAAAAGCATTGTATGGAATTCCCAAAATGTATATATATGGAAGATTTCTATGCAGAACTAATTAAGAACCAAAAGAAGATATTAGAAAACATTATATTGGATGTGGGGATTAACGAATTAGTGCAGGCAGAAAACAAGATAAATAGCAGTGAAATTATAGATAATGCTAAAAATGAATTAAAGAAAGATAAAAGGAAGTTCGAGAGAGATAAAAATCTACAAAGCCTACAATCCCGAATTAAGCAATTTAAAGTCAAGCCGTCACTAGGTTCCGAGATAGACAGATATTTAGGCAGATACGCTAGAACTGTAACTCACTCATACAGCCGACCTAACAGGAGAGATTCTGAATTTATTCAGAAAGGTTACGCAGTAAAGTTGAGATCACCGAGATTGGTTGTCTACCTAGACAGAAGTGGTAGTTTCGACAATTCCAAGACTTTGAGTGCAAATAGAGAATTAACTAGGCTACTAGTCAAGTATAGAGGAAGGATAAAAAGAGATATACTATATTTTAACGATTATCTATTAGAGGTTGATCCGATTAACGGCTCTGGTGGTACTAATTACCAAGTTGTTGTAGATGATCTCGTTAAGCAAAGAGCAAGTTTAGCGGTAATTATAACTGATAATGATTCCGCAGACGGATTAATTATGAATACAAAGATTCCAAAAACATTAGTAGTGTGCATAGGATGTGACAGTTCGGATATTGCAAGAAAACTTAATTGTCAAGAATTAATATTATGAGTAGCCCATTAAGTAGAGGTGGATATGGAGATGGAAATAGATATGGATATGGAAATGGAGGTGGAAATGGGAATGGATATGGAGATAGATATGGATATGGATATGGACATGGATATGGAGATGGATATGGATATGGATATGGATATGGAGGTGGAAATGGATTTGGATTTGGATATGGATATAAAGATGGATATGGAACTGGAAATGGATACGGATATGGAAATGGAGATGGACGTGGAAGATACCCATATAATTTAATAATTAAAAATTAATATTATGAGTAGCCCATTAAGTAGATATGGACGTGGATATGGATATGAAAATGGATATGGAAATGGATATGGAGATGGAAATGGAGATGGATATGGATACGGATATGGAGATGGATATGGAGATGGATATGGATATGGAGATGGATATGGAGGTGGATATGGATATGGATATGGATATGGATATGGATATAAAGATGGATATGGAACTGGAGGTGGATATGGATGTGGATATGGAGGTGGAAATGGAGATGGAAATGGACTTAGAGATGAACGTGGAAGATACCCATATAATTTAATAATTAAGAATTAATATTATGAGTAGCCCATTAAGTAGATATGGATATGAAAATGGATATGGAGATGGATATGGATATGGATATGGAGATGGGAATGGGAATGGAGATGGATATGGATATGGATATGGATATGGAGGTGGAAATGGAAATGGAAATGGACGTGGATATGGAGATGGAAATGGAAGTGAATATGGATATGGAAATGGAAATGGATGTGGAAGATACCCATATAATTTAATAATTAAGAATTAATATTATGAGTAGCCCATTAAGTAGAGATGGATATGGAGATGGATATGGATATGGATTTGGAGATGGAGATGGAGATGGATATGGATATGGAGATGGAGATGGAGATGGAGATGGAGATGGATATGGGGATGGATTTGGAGATGGACATGGAGATGGACGTGGATATGGACGTGGATATGGAAATGGATATGGAAATGGATATGGATATGGAGATGGAGATGGAAATGGATTTGGATATGGAAGATACCCATATAATGTAATAATTAAGAATTAATATTATGAGTAGCCCATTAAGTAGATATGGAGGTGGATATGGAAATGGATATGGAGATGGATATGGATATGGAGATGGAGATGGATATGGATATGGATATGGACTTGGAGATGGATATGGAGATGGATATGGAGATGGATATGGATATGGACTTGGATATGGATATGGATATGGAAATGGGGATGGATATGGAGATGGATATGGATATGGAGATGGAGATGGAGATGGATATGGATATGGATATGGATATGGAGATGGAAATGGATTTGGATATGGAAGATACCCATATAATTTAATAATTAAGAATTAATATTATGAGTAGCCCATTAAGTAGAGATGGAGATGGAGATGGATATGGATATGGAAATGGATATGGGAATGGATATGGATATGGAAATGGAGGTGGATATGGAAATGGATATGGATATGGATATGAAGATGGAGATGGAAATGGATATGGATATAGATATGGAGATGGAGATGGGAATGGATATGGATATGGATATGGATATGGAGATGGAGATGGACGTGGAAGCTACCCATATAATTTAATAATTAAGAATTAATATTATGAGTAGTTCATTAAGTAGAGATGGATATGGATATGGGGATGGGCATGGATATGGAGATGGAAATGGATATGGAGATGGAAATGGATATGGAGGTGGAAATGGATATGGATATGGGAATGGGAATGGGAATGGAGATGGATATGGATATGGATATGGATATGGAGGTGGAAATGGAGATGGATATGGAAATGGATATAGAGATGGAGATGGAAGTGAATATGGATATGGAAATGGATTTGGATATGGAAGATACCCATATAATTTAATAATTAAGAATTAATATTATGAGTAGCCCATTAAGTAGATATGGAGGTGGATATGGAAATGGATATGGAGATGGATATGGATATGGATATAGATATGGAGATAGGAATGGGGATGGATATGGATATGGAGATGGAGATGGAGATGGAGATGGATATGGATATGGATATGGGGATGGATATGGGGATGGGGATGGAGATGGATATGGATATGGATATGGATATGGAGATAGGAATGGGGATGGATATGGGGATGGATATGGATATGGATATGGAGATGGAAATGGATTTGGATATGGAAGATACCCATATAATTTAATAATTAAGAATATATAGCATGAGCATCCTAGAGCTTATTAACAAGAATCAGAGACGTAAAAATACTAAATTTGACGCATTGATGTTTACAAAAGCCTTGGTATTAGATACGGAAGTTGTAAAAAAGAAGCCTCCATACGAACCAGCGACAAAGGGTCTATTGTTTTCTGAAGACAGTGCACAATCTTCAATTATTGATTACCTGCTGCTACAAATGGTATTAGGCAAATTATTTATTCAAAGGACAAACAATACGCCCGTATGGGATAAAGATCATTATAGATCAATTTCTAAAGGTCAACACAAGGGGTTTCCTGATATAATAGTGATCAAAGGTGGTCGTATAATATTCTTTGAAGTAAAGTCCTCTATTGGGAAACAAAAAGACGATCAAGCACAGATGCAATTATGGGTGGAAGCTCAGGGAGCTGAATATTATATTGTCAGAACGATAGATGCTGTAGAGAGAGCATTAAATCAAGGAGCTCTTTTAAGTAGTTCTTGAGTATTCTCAACTTTTGTCTCCAATTTTGCGATTGTAGTCTTACTTCCTTGCTCCACTAAAGCCTTAGTACCTGCTTCAACAACTTCTTTCTGAATCTGATTAATAAGCCCAGTAACAAATAAAACGAAAGCGACCATATATTCATTGGAAAATTCTAGCGATAAAATATCTCTTGTAAGCAAACCTAAAAAAGTAGAAAAAAGTACAGAAGAACCAGTATATATATATACTTTAACTCGATCAGGTAACCAGTTGTAAAATCTAGCAATAGGAATTGTAATTAAATTCATTTTCTTTTAAATAACAGATAAAGAGAAAAAAATAGCGATTTCTTAAAAATTTCTACACCTTCTATGTCTTTCTTTAATTTCCCATTCTCAACTTTGAGTCCCATATTCGATGTACTAGCATTGTCAAGACTTCCTTGAAGGGTCTTCACTGTCCCATTTAAGATATCTAATTGCGTTTGTAATTTCTGAATCTCCCCCTCTAGCTTATTTGCCATGTTATCAAATTGTTGAGTAATATTTTGATTATTATACATGATTCTAGTAGCCCTGTAATCAAGATAATACGCAAAAGCTTGAGACTCTTCTTGGTATGATGCTACCTTACCACCTTCCGTATTGAATAACTTATAAGAATTGGAGTCGGTATCTGGTGGATTAGGATAAGCTCTTGCTAGTTTATTACCAAAATCTATATAATTACCATTGACCTTATTGCCAACGTGACAATGTGGTCCACTTGCGTTTCCTGTTCTGCCCATAAATCCAACAATGTCCGAATGGCAATCCAACCACTGACCCAAAGAAGCAGTATTTTGCTTGTTGTGTACATAGTAGAAATGACCTTCTTCACCCGAATCTACAACTACATAATTAGCCCCAGCGTTGTCTTTTCCCACAAAAATACACCGCCCGGAAAAAAGTGGTGATATTGCGAAGCCTTCGCGCCCACTATCGCCAAAATCTATACCAGGATATGGACTTCCCCAGTTCAGATGATCCTGATAAGAAGCTGTAATTTGTAGATCTGTTAGTCTAGCCATGTATAATTAACTAATATTAAATTTCCCAATTAAGGATAATAAACCAAGAATTGCAGCAACAGCTACACCAACAAATCCGATAATAGATAAAAGCGTGGAGTACACCGATTTTGCTCCTCTCACATTATTCTCGTACTTGACTATCTTATCCGTTAATTCTTTTAAAACTAATTCCTCTGCGGTAATTTTAACTGAGTGGGCGTCCACCTCTTTGTGTAGCTCCCTTCGGTCTGCCTTAGATTGTTCCAATGTGCCATGGAGTAGATCTATGCGTAAATTAGTGGATCTGATTTGAAGACTAAGATCCGATTGAAACTCTTTAATTAATCCCTTTAGATCCTCAAAGGACCTTCCAGTATTTTCTTTAAAATCTTTAATATTTACATTTATATTTTCTATCTTTTCATTTAAGACTTCAGGTTGCATGTTTTTATTCATTTTTGTTATTTAAGACCAATGAATTTAGCCAATGTTAATATTTTAGTTAAGTATTTCCCTGTTGTGCCAGATGTTGTAAGCGTTGCCGTTGGCACCTGCCAAACCGCCTGACTATCTCCTAACTGCTCAAACTGTATTGTAGCAGGTTTTCCTCTATACCAAGTTTTTAAATTAATAATATCGTTGGTTCCATTATATATATTAGAGATTCTAGTTTTTGCACCGACGGCAACACTTTTTGCTACTATTTCTATACTGGCAAGAAGTGGCACGATACCTGTATAACTTTGTGACAAAACCAGAGTATTTTCTACAGTATCGTTTGGTGCATTAACAGTTTTATCTGCAACAGTTGAGCCCGGTAAATATAAATCTAGCGTTAGCACATCTGTGCCATAAGTAACATTCTTCTGGTTCTTCAATAATATGAATGCCGAGCTGCTAGGTCGCACTAAAGACTGAAAATTCCAAATAAATCCAGGTGATGTACTTTCTGGCGTGATAGTTAAAGTTGGGTTGCCGTTTGCTGATGTTGTTGCATCTGGGCATCCAGTAAGTCCAGTTAATTCTGCTTTACCGAATGGCGTAAACCAAAAATGATAATTATCCGTGGCATTGTGTTTTTGGAAATTAATCTCAGACCCGTTAAGCATTAGAGTGTAACTAGCAATTAGAGTTCCAGAGCCCACTGTCATATTTTCGAAATATACCTTGTTATGTGTGGTTCCGCATAGCATGTTACCTGACTGATTAATTCCATTATTGCCATTACCACCGTTAGTGAAAAAGATATCCTCTGCATTATTGAAGAATAATCCATAACCTCTCGTCGCATTTATTTTTGCATTTATAATTTTGTTATTTGATCCCCCTGTGTTTATCGCAACAGAACCAGATATGCCGATTGCATTCGCATTGAGTGTCGGATTATTAAGTACAACACCAGATGCACCGCTTAGACTTATCCCAACACCTTGTGAGGCACCCACATACAAATTATCTATTATTACATTGGATTGCGTGATTGAGAATCCATTCCCAGATGTGTGCGAGATAGCACTTGTGCAGTACAGCGAGGTTAGATTCGGATAGCTCGCAATACTTGCATCTAAATTGCCCCCGATTACTGGATCTCCTCTCCCTGTTCTATAGAAAACACCATTTCCGAGTGTAATTCTTGTAATAGCCCCTCCAAATGGTGTTGCCCTAAGCACGATCCCATTTGATAAACTGTTACCACCTGTCAGATCTGTCTTGAATGAATCCCAAACCGTATATCCTGCCACTATCGCACCATTGGAGTACTTCCACGTCTTAGTGTCTACGCTATCTCTTATTACATTAGCGTGTGCGTAGACAATATCACATGCTGTCGTGTGCGTAAATGATAAAGCCGATTCAGCACCGCCAGATGTAGCACTAACTATCATTGTTGTTGTTGAAGGAAAGGATAATATAAATCTCTTCTCTCCTTCGTTGTAATTAGTTGCGGAATTAGAAGTGGCACTAATGTATATCTCTTTTCCTGTCTTCCATCCAGTTACAGCGGCTGATAGTACAATAGGACTTGCAGCAGTCCCTAGCCCCGATACGTATCCAATTTCTTGGGTGAATGGATCACCTTTGAATTTATCTTTCCCATTCGGACATATAAAAATCCCTTGCGTTTGGGTCGATACTGCCTGAATTCTGAATGTAGATTCGAACGAGCCAGCACTCGACATATCTTGTTCAATTTCGCCGTCCCCATCCACGATAATTGGACCATTATAGGTCAATATCGCAGAAGCAGACGTGGATGCTTTTAATTTTCCTCCGATCCCTATGTATAAACCACAATTGTCTACCCTCGAATTTGAAGGAGTGGCAAGGGCAACATTTGAACCCAAGAACGTACTGACATTAGAATCCACCGTCACTACAACTGGTGTTGTATTACCGTTAATCCCCGAAAGAAAACAAGTATCCGCCGCACCTGCTGTTGCTGTCCTGCTATCCACCGCCTGATACCATATCGTACCACCGCTTCCTGCTTGAGCAGTTGCAATAGCCGCACCTGCCGCTCGGAACTTAATTCTGTACCTGTTCGCCCCAGTTGTAGCGAATGTGTATGGTGTTACGAATTGCCCATATGCACGTCCTGTATTGGTCGATCCCACTACGGCTAAAGGTAAGTCGCTAGAATTTATTGCTGCTACCGCTGCGGTGTCTAACCATGTAGCGGTACCTAGAATATCTTCTTGTAATGTAATTGTAATAGATGTGGATGTAGATTTGTCAGCCAGGTAAAAAAATACACCTTTACTTGTATCTGTTGTGTTCGGGGCAGTAAAAGTAGCTCCGAAGACGTCCGTACCAGTCGGGACACTAGTATTTGTACTCGCATGTATGGTTGCAGATCCACCGCTTATCTGATTTGCGATTGTTCCAGATAGATTTCCTGTTGTAACAAGTGCATATGTTGCCATATTATATTATGTCCCCTACATTTAATTTACGATCATTAACCAACAATTTATCCATTTCAATTATTTTTGCTTGCCACATATGTTTATGAATAAGAAATAGACGTCCTGTTATTCCAAATATTATCAAAATCTGCATTGCCATCTGCCCAAGTTATCACTAAACCTGAGACCTCATCAAGTTTTTTAATTCTCCATACAGCAGCAGACCCTAGTGAGGCTATCGCTGCTTCCGCAACATAGGTAACGTTACTAGTACTAGTGTCGTCTAGTTTAATTGCGTATGGAACACTGCTTGTAACCGTTGGGTTACTAGCAGTCCCAGTACTTGATGTTGGTATTGGATCGAAGTAGCTCATCTTAATTCGCTTGCTCCCTTAATATAAAATATTTAAAAGTAACTGTTCTCGTGGGTACGGTTACCATTCCCGAGATTGATGCCATGTTAATTATAATAGTAAGTCTCATCTCCGTCATATCCACCAATAAATTCAAATCAAACTCTGTAGCAATTATGGTGTTATAGGGTACTCTACTATAATAATCATTACCGTTTGTAAAATAAACGTGGTGGGCAGGAATATATCCTAGGTTGTGGTCAATATAATAATTCGCAGTGGTTGCTCCAACATCTTTGATTAGTGTAACTGTATCCGTTTTAAAAATCAAGGGATTGCGACTTTGGATAATACTTAATTGTGCATCTACACCTAAGTTATATCTGTTTAATTGAGTGTTCATATTGCAATCAAAGGGTTATATAGAATAAACGAGATCTCTATATCAAAAGTCGTAAAATTTCTAACAAACTCTATATTCTTATCACTAATAGCCATTTCTACTCTAAAATTATTAATTCCGTCATTCACAAAATAGGGTACATTATTATTCCCTGTTGGTAATCCACTACCTTTAACAAAAATTAAATGCGCCGGTACGCTACCTAAGTTGTGGGGAATATTCAAAAGTGTAGTGCTACCTCTCATATAAGCCTTGTCTTTCCTATATATCTTGAAATTACGAATATCACTCAGTTGAAAAACAGTTGAATCCCCAGAATAGATCTCTTCTCTTGTAACGCTAGTAGAATTTTTATCAACTAAGGAATTGTTCATTGAGGTCTTCTTTTAAAATATGGTATTTTATATGAATTGGATATGTAATCACTAAAGTTACATTCGCATACACATCAACTATGAATTGATTCGCCGTTACCCTGGCATTTATCCCATAAAATCCATCAAATCCCCCCAAGGAAAAGTAGTTCCTGTTATAAGGAATCGGATGGTAAACTTTATCATCTGTACTCCACTCAGCAAAGAAAGCAGGTTCGTAACCTAGATCGTGATTAAATACTTTTTGAGCTGTAGATACCTGGGTCGGAATGTCATAAGTACCACTCAATATTATAATTTTATCAGTCTTGACAATTTGACTAGTCTTCTTATCTAATATTGTTAAATCAATCTTATCACTGGCTAACAGCTTATCTCCATCATTTATCTCGATATTGGAAGTCTTCTCCAGTAAGCTATTAAATCCTGCATCATATAAACTATTAATGTTTGAATTATCATTGTTCATAGTCCTTTAATGCCTTCACCTTTGTTAAAATCAATATCTAATCCATAAGCATAGATAACGTAATCTCCTGCACACTCGAACTGTAAACTAATTGAGAAACATTCAATTCCAAAATTAAAAAAGTTTGTAGTCCATAAATTCGTGGAGTAGGCAGGAAAAGTCTCAGCTAATGTGGTGTAAGTTGAACTTCCATTAATTGAGTATTTAACAGTTATTGGACTGGCAGAGGTGTATTCTAGGTATATTTTATGTATTTTCTTCAATAACGGCTCAGCAGTTCTCCTATTCTGCATTTTTAGAAATGACCCCCTAATCATTCCAGTAACCGCTACAGGAGTACCTGACCTATTGTCATCGCTATATAATCCAGGTGTATCTAATTTGTAAACCGTACCATTACTTAGACTTCCAGCGTATAAATCTGTTACACCACTACTATTAGTAAATTCAGCCATAATAGAAGCCAATTCACCAGTCGCATAAGTGTCAACCCTCCAACTATTCTGAGAGGTGTCAATTATAAATATTGCATTATTTATTGTCTGACCTTTTACAGTAGCAGATAAATTCTGAACAGCACACCAATACAAATCTCCTTTCCTACCAGAGGCAAAAGTTGATGCAACCGACCAATCAATCTTATTAAACAACGCATCCGCAGTTTTATCATTCTTGATCTTCTTTGCAATATCAGTAGGATAAGAAGCATTCAAAGGAAGCGCATTGAATGTATCAACTCCTAAGTAAATTAAATTATTTTTGACAATCTTAATACTTCTATGCGATATACAACCATAACCATCAACTGGAGTATTATAAAAGCTTTGAGGATCAGCTACTATATACCCGTCTCTCGAAAAGATAATAAAATTCCTACCATTACCAAAAGACTCAATACCTGTAATTGGTAGATTACTCACAAAGTATTTAGAACCAAGTTTAATGGTGTCACTCTCTGGCTCAGTAATATAAGCCCTCCTAGGAAATGTCGTACCACCATCCATCATCATATACGCACCACTTGCCGCTAAATATTTTGGATCAAGATAGATAGCTAAAGTGTCACTGTCCCAAGTATCATTAATTGCTGTGCCTGTAGTTACAGTTGTAGGACTTGTATATCCTATAATTGTGGTGTTAGTACTATCCGTAACATTGTAAATAGTAAATCCAATCATATTAACAGTAAAAACATCGGTAGTCGTAATTAGGGTGGATGCTGTAGAACTCGACGAGGCTATTGCAGTCCACGGAGTAACAGTTGTCACAGCACCCGTCTCCGTTGCATATTTCAATCTCTCTCCACTCGTAGAACTCGCCATATAGTGCCTATTAATATGATTTGTCATATTAATAGTACTGGCAGTATCCCAATCGTTTAAATCCTGTGAAGCCCACGTGGTTACTCCATTAATGTATAAATTACCATTGTGAACCATATGTAGGTAATTCACCCCAGTATCCTTCTGGTACATATGTAAACCTTTCACTGACCCTGACGCTGATATACTATCCAAGAATAAATCAGCTCCATTCCTATGGCTCCAATTAGCTAATTGAGCCTGGGAATTATTAACGGATATCTCTAACTCATTGGGAGCTGATAACCCAGGTGAGGATTGGTTAATCGAAGCAGATAGGTTGTTGATCCATTGAATAGCCATACTATTAATCTTTATAAGTTATTATAAAAGTCTGATTCTCTCTGGGCATACTCTTGCAGCGCTCTCAATTTCTCCAATGAGACTTCTACAGTATCGTTAGTATTAGGTTGCTGTTCAGCCAAGAACTTCCTTTCATTATCGCTTGCAGCAGTACCACTCAAGGCTCTAATAGTTTGCGCTAATTGAATATTTAAATTATTCTTGACATATGCCCTATTAGGGTCAGCAACAATTCCACCGAGCTGATCTTGAATCCTGCCTTTTATATTAAGCGGATTGAATACTTCAGAATTATTTTTAATAATCTCCTCCATATTATTAAGATTTCGAAGCGCAATATTAGCTGAATTTCGCGCTTTCTTTTCAGTAACACTCAAGATATCACTAGTAGTGTCTTGTTTGTACAGTGCATTGTAAGTGGCAGGATCTATAAATCCATTCAACAATCCATATTGCAGAACTTGATTCAATGCTTGAGTGTTGCCACCTTCATTCATAGGCATCCCCATTTGTGAGTTTGTATTCATAGGCATCCCCATTTGTGAGTTTGTATCCATAGGCATCCCCTCAAATGAACTGATAGGAGATTGATCCCCATTATTAGTCAGAGTACTAATTAATTGTGGTACGATGTTTATATTTTTAGTAAAGTTTTGCAAACCACTAGGAATCTTAGGAAGCCCAGGGAGCCCAGGAAGCCCTGGTAATCTTCCAGCGAAACCTTGTAGACTTCTACCCACATTCTGTTCAATCTTATTAACTAGGTTCCCCGTAGGAATCTTTAAACTACCCAATAATAAAGGTGAAGTGAACGACCCACCTTTATTATATTGACTTATAACATCAGGAGCGGCTTGATGTAACAAACTCATTTTCTTATATAAATCACCCAAAACGCTTGAATCATTTTTGACTATAGCACTCAATGATTCCCTGAAGGACATTCTAGCTTGTTCACTTGTTGATAATTGTCTTGATCCAGTGTTTACTGCTTTATAGGCATTACCTAGAGTATTATCTAACGATTTAATTGTTCCTGTAATATTCCCCATCGACGGATCTTTTGTTAAATTTACGATTCTGTCAAATACAGATCCTATAGACTTATCATTAATATCCACTCCATTCTCTTCTAATTTTCCTATCCAATTATCAAATAATCCATCCACTTTTCCTACTTTACCTTTTATTTCTTCTTCAAAACGTTCAGATAGTTTTTTGTATGCGTTACCCATACCTTCGCCACCAACACCTCCTACTTTCTCGGATCTTACGATTTCAACCACCTTCTGTTTCAAAGAAGCTGCATCTTGTATGCCTGTTGGATTTTTATCTGGGATAATTTTTATACCCCTTTCTTCAATTGTTTTTCCGAGCTTATCAAGATTCCCTTTGAACCCACCTTTAGGTAATGTAGTTTCGACTGCTTTCAATTGCCTAGTTATTGTGCTGTAAAAAGGATCAGTCTTCTCAGTAACTTTCGAGAGAGCACTTAATGCTCTTTGTTGATCTAACCCCGTTAAGTTCTCTGTAATATAGTTGAGTCTTGCATTTGTTAAATTATTGAACCTATCCGCAACCAACCCAGGATCTGTTCCTTTCGTAAGATACTTTTGAGCCAATCCTTGATTCTGACTATCAATAGAACTCAAGATTTTGTTATTAGGAATATTTTTAATCGCTTTTACCGCTTGACCAAATAAATTTGTTCCTGCTCCGAACGCAAATCCTGTTCCAGCAGCTTCAAGAGTTTTATCAACTTCCTCTCCAGGTCTTGAAGTCCCAAACCCAAACATACCTGCTGGTATTGCAACTCTTGCACCAGCACTAAGAGCCTTCCCTAAAACACCAACACCCCCAGGTATTGCTGTTGGGGATGCATATGATAGTATTCCAACGGATGATTTTAAGCCGCCTAAACCTGGATTAGACGTATAATCTTGGTTCTCCTCGTCGCTCACTAATAACTTCTGTTGCTTGAGTATGTCATTCTCGGAGTTGGCAAATGCAGCTTCGAGTGCATTCCCATTTATAATCTCTTTAATATTCCCAGTCTCTCCTCTTATATAGATAGTCCCATCGGGCTGTATTTCAGCTCCCTTAATCTTACCTGCCCTAGCCGCAGCATTAAAAGATGCTTTTTCTATTACGTCTGCGATAATTTTACCCCCAGACTGTATCAGAGCAGCAGCAGGATTAATGAGCCCTTGTCTAATTGGTTGGCTCTGTGATGCTACTAATCCACCCTCTCCGAATAGATTCCCTTTATCTGTACCGAATCCAAATGATCCTTCGGTTTCATCAGGAGTTGGTGTTCCTGATGTGATTACTCTGTTTTGTCCAGTTGCAGCATCATATCTACCCATAGTTCCTGGTGGAGCAACAACTCCATAACCATTATCTATTGGTGTTCCTGGTGCGATTACTCTGTTTTGTCCAGTTGCAGCATCATATCTACCCATAGTTCCTGGTGGAGCAACAACTCCATAACCATTATCTATTGGTGTTCCTGGTGGTAATCCACCACCTTGATCTTGCATCCCGTAATCATCGTATTGAGGCTGAGGTGCATTTTGCTGAGACATAGCTTCATTCAACATATTCTTAAAACTTCTTTTCTGCTTTTCCTCGGGACTATTATACGAATAAAACTCGCTCAAGATCTGTTTTTGGACAGTTGGGCTACCAGCAAAGGACTGAAACATGTTCTTGTAATAATTATAATTGTCTTGATCACTACCCCCAGAAGACGTAGGAGCACTAGGCTTTGGAGATAACATTTGATTAAGTCCGTTTAAATCCGATATCATCTGTATTATTTAAAATTTAAAGTTTCTAAAATCTATCTGAGTACCATCAACGCCAAACATCTTCAATTCATTATGAAGCCTACTCCAAAGATTAGGGTCAGTCATTCTTGCCCTCGTGTAATGCTGTCCTATTTTAATTAATCTTATCATTCTTGGGTCATTGGCTTGTGTTGTTCCTTGACTTGGACGAGGAAAATTCATCTCAGGAAATGATGGATTAGCTGCTGCCTGTGATGCTCTTAGTGATTGTCGTGACATATTATTCTGTATATCTGCCTGCTCTCGTTGAAATGCTAAATTATATAAATCTTGCATACCAGTTCTTTTCATTTGCCAATTCTGACCTGCTTTATTCGCTAATTCATTGATCTGTGTTCCGTAAAAATTCTGTGTATTAGCGTTTGCACCAATCCTGCTTTGTAATCTTCCTATACTGCCACCCACAGCTGCTAATTTAGCGGCTGCACTCATATCACCTGCACCTGTTCCCATCCGAGTAAATGGTTCAAATAACGAAGGTAAGTATTGCGCTTGTAGATTAGCACCTTCCTGTATTATTGGCTTTAAGATTGGATTATCATATTGTTGAGTAATTTGAGTCTTAAAGTCAGGCATCTGATTACCAAAAGTTTGTAATTCATTGTATAAATCTTGTGATGTAGCCATTTTGTTTAGAATTTAAAATAATTTTGATAACTGTTAGGTATATTAGTTTGGTTTCCATACTGTCCTGATAACCCAGGATTGTTACTTGCAAAACTATCGAATGTTGGCAAAGTATCCTGCGTATACGTTGATGGATTCTTATAATATTGTTCTGATTGGTTATTGTAATAATCTGTTAGATAGTTATTAAATTGTCCAACACCAGCAGCGGTTTGTTCTTGTAATTGCCTACTAAATTGATTACCAAAATTCTCTCGATCAACGTTTGCCATTCCCGTTCTAAATCTTCCAGTTGCTGCAAGGTTGCTATTTAAATCCTGGAATCCTGATTCTCTATTTCTATTAATGTCGGGAGCCACAAAACCCTCAACTAAACCCGTAACTAGATTGGGGTTGAACAATTTATCATAAGGTAATACTTGTGAAAAAGGTGTTATGGTACTAGGAGTTGGTACTACCTGCGAATTCTGTGCTTGTGGAGTTGTATTTGAAGGTTGTTGTGACTGACTTAAATTACCCGATCTAATTTGATTTAACAACCAAATATTCTGGTCGTATGATCCCCGATAACTTCCCATAGGAGATCCTAGCCTTTCATATAATTGTCTTTGCCTATCTCCTGCTGTTCCATTCAGTCCTGGAACATTCATAACTTCTTGATACAAATATTGTGCCATAATTTATTTAATTAAATATATCTATTAGTTATTGCCGCAAATCTCCTAGGTAATCTCATTTTATTCCCCCTACTAACGCTCAAAGGTCTATATTGACTTACTGCTCTAGGCTTGCTTAACTCAAATTTGGATGACCAATAAGCTGCTTTATCATATTCTTTTTTATACTCGAAAGCTCGTGCAGTTGCACCATAAATTAACGGAGTATCTACAGGCAACCTAACTGTATCAGAATCAGCTGATAATACCGTGGGCTTTTTAACATAAGTAATTCTAATCGCATCTGTAATCTTTGTCTGGTATGCAGGTAAAATCCCTATCCCTCCTACCAATACACCACCAACTGTAAGTGTTGTTAGATATACCCTTGGAAACGCCTCGCTACCAACCTCATTCCCATACCGAAATAGATCAGTCTCGCTTCTGATCTCACTGGTTGTATAAAAATCATTTGTAGTGTTATATTTGAAGCCTACTGATTTAACTGTATATAAATCACCCAAATCTCCTCCAAAACTGAATTTTTGTCCTAGAACATAGACACTATCACCACTCCAATCGGAAATGTCAGTATCGTTAACATCAACTGAGGTTGCGCTGTTATATATCGTTATCTGAGCAGTAGAAGCATCTGTACTATTATATAGCCACAACCCAACCATTGAATTTGTGAATACACTACCTGTCGTTGTAATTGTGTCTCCAGTTAATCCAGCATTTGCAGTCCCATTTGCTATCCAACTATTTGCCGTTCCTGTTTGAGTGAAGTCTTGGGGGTATTGAGTTGCGAATAAAGGGAACAATTCATTCCTATAAATATCATTAACCAACTCCCCAACATCAGCCTCAGTAACATCAGTACTTGTCCCCGACCAACCGTTTGCGTCAGTATAGTATCCTATATTCTTTCCAACTCTTCTTTTAAATTCTAAAAAGCTTAAACTCATTTTAAATATCAAATATTGAATTAAATGCAAAACCTTGTGAACCTGTAGCAAAATTACCAGCGTCAAATTTGACTACTTGAAAAATACCACTATTAGTCCTCGATACCGCAGCAACACCGGCTGTGTATGATATACCAGGCTGCCCCCCCAAATCACTTGTGAAAGGTAGGGTTGGTCTAAATTCATTAATGGTCGCCCCGAAAGTGCCGGTTGATAAATACGTTACTATAATTCTATTATTTGCTGTTACTTGATATTTTGATTTTTGTACAGTGACTGTCGTATAAGTACCCCCTTGTGGTTGTGGTGCTGATGTCCAGTCCAGCAGTCTAGTTTCGTATACTGGTCTATTAATTAAGTTAGTTGGGCTAAAGGTTGGAACACTCCAATTAGTTCCTGTTAGTGTTGCTGCGAATCTTCCTACAACTTCGTAATAGTCTGTACTTGCAGCATTAGTTATCGTAGAAATGGCCGCGTATTTTTCGCTAGTGGTTGTGGCAGAAAAGTCACTATATTTATTACCTAGTATTCTAGCGAAACCAATTACAACACCATCCGTTGCGTTATATCCAAGATAAGTGAAATAATCAATCTCCTTCCCAGTTAGTTCTGTACCTCCAGCGTTGAACCAATTAGTTCCTGCGTTCTTTGTTACAGATAGTGCGGATGTCCTAGTACGTATTGTATCTCCTATTCGACAATACACTGGATCCGTTGTGCTTGGATCCCCCCCAGCTAATGTCTTTAGAGCAACTGTGATGTGACTTGAGGCAACCGTGACTGAAAGTTTCCCATTAATTAAATAACCTTGTGGGAGTGGGGCAGAAAGACTAGTAAAGGTGCCAATTGTAGCTGTTATATCACCAGTCCCAAGTGATATATCCCTACTAGGGTTAGTTATTAAAGCCTTAGATGCTTCTGCGGTCCCAGGGGTTACAATATCGACATAGTTTAATTCCGTCGTCGAGGCGGTGACACCACTTAATTTATTCACCTCTGCAACTGTAGCTGTCACATCCGTGGCTCCTTTACTTAGAGTATGTACATGTCCAGGATTGGAGCTAGATAGACTCTTAACTAGATAATCCAAACTTATGATCACTAAACTTGAATTTATACCAACTTTCGCTTCTAGTGCTTCGATTGCAGTATTTACTGATTGATGTATCACTGAATGACTTGGATTATTCAATCTGTCTGTTGATTGTGGATCTGTTAAACTATCTAATGTTGTTGGATAAGCCATTATATATCATTATAATCAGTAAAAATTGTTGTTACATCATTCTCGCTATTCCAATTAGTTTCTACTGCGCCATCATAAGTTACTCTTATATCGTCATATGTATAGTTCGCATCATCGTAAGTAATAATTACGACGTCGTAATTTTCTGTAAAACTTGTGTCTATATCACCTATATCTGTAAATGTTGACATTTTTAAGCCTCATTTTCTAAATATAACCACGCTGAATGCGTGCCGTCTGCCGTTTCTGTTACTGTGACTTTAATCCATGCAAATGTATCTTCTGGACTCATCGTTAAAAATATAAATCCATTTGCTGCTGCAATTGCCTTAGATGTTACTCTAGTTAGAGTTTGTACATTACTATTAGTAACATTATCAATCCATTTATTATAGGCAACATAATTCACTCCATCAACCGAGACGGTAGCGCTGAATGCTGTCGTTCCACCTGCATCCGCCGATCTTTGACCAACCAACATTACCTTGGTTGCTCCTCTAATCGAAACTGCACTTGATGTAGTAGTTACTGTTACTGCATCTATTATTTTCTGTCCTGTGTAAGTCTTCATTTAATATTTCTAAAAATTAAACACCTGATAATGTATAACGCACACTTATTGTCCCAAAATTAGATGATCCACTCTCTCTTAAACTAATCCTTAAACTTCTAAAAGATATCGGTCGATTAAAAGTTTCTTTGTATGTCACACCTGGTGCACTATTTCGCCACTCCCTCACATCGTCATAACCCACCACAACTTTATTTGTTGAATCATATTCAAAATTTTGCAATAAGTACAAATCAGAAGCATCTGGTCCACCCTCAATCTGTAAATATAGAGTTCGGTTTGAGCCTGAACTCCCATTAACAGTATATTTTATAAATAAAGTAATCTCTGCCATCCCTCCTGTGGTAATAGTTTTGGTGTTACCTCCGTAAAGTGCTGTTAATGTACTTGATTGAGTTTCCGATCCTATCACATATAAATCTTTCTGTATTAAGTAGTTGCTTGCCATAAAATGATATTCTCTGTCCTATCCTGCGAATAAATAATCTAATCGGTCCTGGTCTATTCTGTAAAACTCTCCAAAGGTAATCCGGACTTGTTCCTCTATCAATATTCACAATCTCTAAAAACTCATACTTATTTAATAACCTATACGCAACAACAGTAGAGACCTCAATTTCAGCACCACCCTCAAGTTTCAAATCAGTGTTATTAATATTGACTCCTGCTACTGGATTACGTATCTTCATATTTATTTCCTAGTATTAGAAATATCAGTCTTTTTCTTTCCCATTTTAGGATTTAAATCTTCTGATTCAGCTTCTATTGCCAAAGTAGTTTCTTCTACCTCTACCACTTCTTTGTTATTTGTTTTAGTTGGTTTTGCCTTTTTCTTGCGAACTTCTTTTTGGACTTCCCTGATTTCTAACCAAGGATAAACAACTTGCACAGCTCGGGCAGTATCTTCATCTGTTTCGACAAAACCATTAGGTTCGATAACTATTCTTCCCGACCAATTAATCCTCGCATTTGCATCATTATTTGTTACTCTGAACATAATATCTATATTAAAAACTAAACTACATTTCTAAATTCTTGTGAACCACACTCCCAACTAATTATTTCTAAAGTATCCACAAGATCTGTGGCGTTTAAAAAGAAAAAGAATGGCACTACTACATCGGTAGAATCAAATGTGAATGCTGCTACAACTTTCGGTGCTACTCCATCAATCTCGTAGGTTACAACACCAGCCTTAGTCACTTTTACAGTAATTGTTTTAGTTGCTGCATCTGCCCAAGTATTAGTTGTGTCTGTTGTGACAGTTGCTGCATTATTAAGTACAGTCTCAATGTTAATTGCACCAGATATAACATTCAGTGAAGCCAAATCAGTGTAATCATCGAAATTAGCCTGCGCTGCTTGTGTTTTCCTGAAACCTATTGCACAATCATCTGTTCCTGATACATCACCAATATTAAATCTTACACTCAAGAAAAATGCGTCTGATGTTCCAATAGTGAAAATACTTCTAGCTCTATCAATTGCAGAATTACCTATCTCAACTCCATCATTATCAGTTTGGTCCATCGCAATGTTTAAACCTGTAGCAGTTAAAACTGGTGCTAAAATCGTTTGTGTTCCCTTTGGCGTATAATTAAATATATTCCTCTCAAACCCCATTATATTTAAATCTCCTGCTGTACCTGTAGCAGCTCCACCAGCTATTTTAGATGTAATGGGGCTCACTTTAAAATCTTCATAAACATGAACGTAATTACTAACTGGAACACCATTCACTCTAAATCCATTTTTTGAATCAGTTGGTCCTGAATAATGTGCAATACCCATAAATTTATTTTAAAAAGTAATCTTAATATTCTACCCTTCATTTATCCTTGAAGGTCTAATAGATTGTTTAGGAAGGGATTTGACCTAAAGTAATCCCCAAAGGTTTAACCTCAATTAAGACGCATAAGCAGCACCAGTTCCTGGTGAACCGAAAGCACCGAGTGGATCACCCCATCCTGTTGCAGCCATAAAATGACCTTTGAAATAAATAACATCTTCCTGTTTACCAGTAGTATCATCTAATTCTCCAACCTGTGGTTTATCACCCCATTTGTAGGTAATCATGTTTGTATTAGGATCAATCAAGAACCAAGCTGTAGTTGATGTTAGATATTCCCATACAACCACTTTTAGCTCTCCACCTGTATACTCTCTCATACTGTTAACATTAATATCATTATCAGTAGTACCAGATCTATTAGCAGACTTAGTAATCACCAACGCATCGTGTTCCAAAGCTGGTGGTACAAGTAAAATCCTAGGATTGATACTTGCAATCTTACCCCTACTATCTCTTTGAGTTCTCATCTGTGTAATTGCAGCTCTCAAATTGTCGTGAGTAAGTGGAATAGAAGTAGAACTTGCATTAGATCTTGAAGTTCCACCATCAACTCGGGTATGGTCTGTAGAGAATAATGGTTTTAAGTCGGTAAGACTGGTGAAACTTGTGTTAAAACCATTATTATACACACTTGCAATCAATTCTTCTGATTTATTAATAGCAGATTTTGCCATCGCAGAACCAATGCTCTTAGCAGACATTGAACCCGATAGATCCCATTTCATCATCTCCATAGTAACAGCAACACTCAAACCATACTTTTGTTGAACAAAAGATGTTTTATAGGTCTCCAAAAAAGTATCTAAAGGATACTTTGTTCCTTCAGGAATTAGTTGGAATGATCCTAGTCCTGAAATTCCAGCTTGTACATCTGAACTTCTATCTTGAGTCATTACCTTAGCAACCGTTGATAACTTAGACTTGTAAAGATCGTAACTCTCGATAAAATAATTTCTAACTGCTGGGTCAATCTCATTGGCATATGAGCTTAATGACATTGGGGGTTGTGGTAAAGGCATGTTCTATATTATAAAAAAATTAAATAAATTATTTTGTCCAAACACTTTCAAAAATCATAAACAATCCAATTGAAACATCCGCGTCATAGTCTCCTCCTAGTTGTGGGTTATACCCTAAACATAAGAGTTGTGCTGATTGCGTAGTAACTTCTGAACCAATTGTAGTTGACGTATCGACAACTTGTGCACCAGTCGCACCGATAGTATCGAAATAAGTTCCTACATGTGTTGCTCCAAAAGTTGTAACAAGATTGTCGTTGTCCATGACTATCTGTAATCCTGGAGTAACGATAACTTGACAATTGTCTGTTGCACTTGTTGCAGATTGCTTAATAACTCCTAAAATTCTTTCTCCTGCATCAACAACTTCTAATTGTCCAGCTTGGATGTTAACTAAATCCCCAGAAGCTAAAGTAACATTGGAGTTGACTGGCATTAAAGTTTCAGGCAATCCATATCTTGAACCTCGTGATAATGCTCCGACCATATTCGTAAATTTAATAGATAAAAATCATTAACCCTTAATCTACTATTGTAATCTTCTGCCCTTTATATTTCGCATACAGAGCAGGATCAATACCTTGCCGATCTGCTGCTGCTCTATCAGATGCACTAATGTTAACTATCGAAGATTTAACTTGTTGACCAGTCGAGCCTGGGACTGATGAACTATTTGATACATTTGTTTGCACCAAACCTTCTAGTCGTCCTGCTTCCCTAGCTGCTTTAATTTGTTCGTCATTCTGTCCTGTTAGTTTCTTATGTGCAGTTACTAATGCTTCTCCAAAATCCAATTCAGGATTCTTGTTGACCATCTGTAATGCCCTATATTCAACTGCATTGGCTAGTACTTTAGCGTCGTCAATATCTTCAGTTTTTACGTTTTGAGGGTTCATCGTTGGTACTGTGTCAAAATATTTCTTATAACCAGTATTCCTCTGATCTTCTAACCTCAACTCGTTTTTTACTTCCTCTTTGATCTTATTAGAATCAAAATTAGGAGTAATGGCTTGTTGTTGTGTGTTCTGAGTAGAACCACCCCAATAACCTGCTGTTCTTAATTGACTAACATAACTATCAGCCTCAGCCTCGGACATATTGTCAATCTCTATCAAAGCTTGTTTTGTTCGAGATGGATCTTTTGCGATCCAATTAGTGTAGTTTGTTAGCTGCTCTTCTTTAGCCCTCTTATCGACTCGTTCTTTTTCGAGGGTGCCTGCATAACGCGCATCTCTAATCTTCTCTTCTTCTTCGTTAACATCTGGTGTCCCAATAATGGGGGCAGTAGTCGATACTTCTTGCGTTTCTCCAACGTGTCCAGTGGTATCATCACTGGGAGTTGATACTTGTGTTGCGTGCGTGTCTGTCGTAAAGGGTAGTTCTTCAACTACAGCTTTAAGTTCAGGGGCTGCAACAGTTGTGTTATCCGCCATATATAGTAGATAAAAATTTAATGTACACTCAATTTTTCGTATAGAAAAACCGATGTTAATTAACGTCCATTTCTTGACATTAACTAACATCGGTTGTTCCGTATGCTTATATTTTCACTAATCTAGCGCATTTAGACTACGTTGTCAACTCCTTTTCGTTTCTCGTCTATCCAATATCGCCTGTGCACACTTGGGAATAATCGCGTACTCTAAACCTCTATCATACTCACCCTTAGCATATCCATCAAGATAATAATCCTCAGAACTGTACTTGCGTATTCGCTTAATTACATCTATCTTAATATCATCTATATCTGACTGTATGAATTCCCCTAGGATGGCAAAACCTTTTATATTTCCCAATTCAACTAAATTCATTAATTGCCCATCTGTAAGCTTTGATAATCTAACCTCTAACGAATAGGGCATCGTATATTTCATAATTACATCTTAAAAATATTATCCTGGCATTGGTACTCCAGCTGCCATACCACCCATATCTTGCATTGATGGTTGTTGTGGCATCGGCACATCAACGCTTGCTTGATCTACTGGTTGTGGTGCTGCTCCACCCCCTTGAGCCCCTTGGATTGGTGCCATTGCCGCCTGATTTATCATAAACTTAGGCAAACTATCAGTAGCCTGATGCTGTTCCATCCTTGTGATTATCTCCTCGAGCTTTTCTTTCTCCCTTGTAAGTTTTTGATTCTCCTGTGGCTCTGGTATTGTTGACTGCATCGGCATTGTTGACTGCATCGGCATTGTTGACTGCATCGGCATTCCTGTCATTGGATCAACCCCACCCATTTGTTCATCTATACCACCCATTTGTTCTGCAATTTTATTTTGTTGATCATTCAAGTCCTCATTGACCTCTCTATCAATCTCGCTCCATCTAGTCTTCAACGAAATTAATACCTTAGCCTGATACTCTCTATGCTCATCACTCTCACCTGGTCTGCCTGGTACTGATTTCTCTAACATGTCCATACACTGTTCTTCGGCAATCTTCACGTCTTGCTCAGTTCTATGATCATTACGTATAGCATAGCGCTCTGGTTTCTTCATCGTTCTCAAATAATCTTTAATAATCTCAGGTCCGTTAATCCACGGCATCTGATGCTGCTGCATCATAGCTTCGTTACTCGGGTCAACCATAAATCCACTTAGTTGAGCTAATATCTCTTTCATATTTTGGATCTCGAACGCATCACCTAACGATCTTTTGGATTCTGGAGTGATAAACACTTCCATAACCTCATCTGTTTTAGTATATTTTGATTTAGCTTCAAAGAAACTGTATTTTTCATCAATTTCTTCTTTCTCAAGCCTCCCTGTATCTTTATTCTCATAAATCTTAATGCCCTCAAGCCTAATCTTTTTAAAGATTTCTTCTGTTGTCACCTTCCCATCCTCCCCTGTAATCCTCTTAACCTTGGAGACTGACCAACTTTTCTGTATCCTTGCCCATAATTGCTGCCCCACAGTGTTGAAACCCTCTAGGGTGAAATTATCAATAACCCCACCAATCATATCCTGTAGCTGCTCCTTATTTTGTAGTGTAGCTGTAGCTGTCTCCCCACTCTTCAATAATGATAGTTGCGAAGGATCTATATTACTTGCAATTGTTGCATCTCTCTCTGTTAATTCAAATAATTTGAACGCATCAAAACCAATGGGTGCGTTAACTACTTGCTGAATTTTACTGCCTAGAGCTTCACCCTTCTCAACATTTAAAGGGATAAACATAGAATCTGATCTTAACATTCCTTCTTCAACCTCACCGAGTACATCTCCGGCAATTAAATATTTTAGATTGTAAGTTCTATACATGTAATCTCTAAACATGTTACCCAAGATCTCCTGTGCCGCTTGCGGATTCATCAATATATCAGCCCCACCCATTCCATAATATTGACCCTCCACTTTAATATAGTCAATCTTATGGTAAGTTAACCTGCAATCAGGTGAAATAATAGATAACGGTAATTCGAGAATAACTATATCATTCGCCACTACTACATATTTATCATTTATCATATCTTCCATCTCTAAGATTTCTACAGCCTCTACATCAACTACATCTTGTGGTTTCCTGAAAAATTCATAATCACCATCATTAACATAAGATGATGTAGGTTTGATCTTTGATACATTTTTAGCATTTGGATCTTTCTCGTATTGAAGTTTGCAAGTATCAAGACTGACTACACGTCGTCTTATCCCCCATCTGGCAAAATAATGATCACCATGCTGACACCTAGCCTCTGGATCGGGATAATACTCCCTGATTGGAGTGAATTCAACGGTAATCTTCCTCTCTGTGTAATCTTCATCATCCTCCCAAAATAACTTCCCCTTCTCAACCAATGCCTTTTCTTTCTCATCCTTAGGCTCTCTAATCTTCTTTCTTTTATAGGTATTTCTAGTCTCTACTGTACGCAAGAATGCCGAACCATGTGTATAAGCATCTCCTGCCCACAACACAGTCTGCATTTTGATGTCGGCAGTATTCCATAAATAATCCAAACATGCCGAGACAATTATATCCTTGTCAATGTCTTTGTCAGATGTGGGCTTAGCATCCCACCCTAAATTGATCTTTCTGAATTGACTTACAAAGGCGTTCTTTCTTCCCAACGTCATCGGAGATTTAATATTACTATAAAAATCGTCACCTGATGATTTGGCATAAGCAGGCATTATTGTCTTTTCTTGTAAATCCCACCTTCTTGTCCAATCCCCCCCCGTAGAACCTGAAATGCCCGTCGCAATATCAGCATAAAAATCCCAATAACAATTATTCTGCCTAGCAACCTTGGAAGCATCATATCTATCTCTAACTAACTTTACAGCGTCGAACTCCTCCTGCGTGTCTCCACTCACCTTCAAGTTGTGTTTCTTAACCCACTGTTTATAAAAGTCTGCTGGCAATGCTTTTGTCTCAACTAATGGCATATAGTTTAAGTTTTAATTATATATTGTTTACTATCCGTCATCTTTATGATAATACTCTTAGACTTAACTTCCTTGGTGTATTTATTAATGGAAGATGCTATATTTATATTCATCTCGCCAAATTCCCAAGCACGCAAAAAACGCAATACTTTCATTAGTATTTCCATCTCATTACCTTCTAATTCTATAGTTTCTATAACCGCCCTAGTAGTTCCGGTAGCCATCTTTTTTTTAATAAATTTTTAATATCCTTTGCATCGTCAACACCTGTAATCACTGCGTCTTTTTTTGATATATTCGCCTTGTCAATTTCTAGCTTATATATCCATTCAAAATCTTTTGGGCATACCCTCATTCTCTTTTCATTCCATATAATCGTAAAAACTAGACTGTCTTGGAAATTGTTCTTACAATAATCACATCTCATTCATTAAACATTAAAGCTAAATTTACAATCAGTGTTTCTCTTTTCCCATCCCCCATATCAATTTTAGATCTTTCAGCGAAATCCTTTAACTCCTCATCAGTCATGCTCTCTAATGCTTCAAGCTCTGCCGAGACTGTCTCACTTTTGTTCACTATAAGCTTTTTTGCGCTTACTGGTGCAATCACTTGCTTGACCTCATCTACTTTATTTGTTTCATCTACTGGATCAATTTCAATAATGTCTAGTAATCCTGTAGTTAATATTGTGACCTGCATAATACCTAACTCAGGCGCTGCCTTTTGGATAATCTCCTTCTTCTCTAATGCTCGCAATCCTGTAGCTTCCAACTGCTTGTCTGTCATGATTACTGTGTTAGAACCAAAAGTACCTGTAATTAAATTGATTAACTCGTCCCTAGTTGCCTTTCTGTTATGAACTATGTTGTATTTCTCAACAACCTCATTTAATGCATAAATTGATGCCACCTTCAAAGCATCTAAACTAGGACCCAATGACCATCTTCTATCTACCATCCAATCCTGAGTTTCGGGATTGATTACGGAAACATCAACACTTTTCTTCATTCGACTGAAAAAAGGTTTTGCTTTTAATGATTCAGGTACCTTCCTTCTGATCTCCATACTCTTTTCATCATGCCCCAAATATTGTGGTGTTTTTTTGAATTCTTCATAATCTTGCATCTCGTTTTCTGCTAAAAACCCTTTAATCCAAGACCTCAAAACTGGTATATGTGAAGTGTTGCTCACTTTATAATATATTTCCATATCGAATAATAAAAAATATAACAAAGAGTAGCACAAATATAAATTAACTTCCACCTGCTGGTCTATATTTGTTTCGTATAATGGCGAACTTCTTCTTAGTAGATGACTCCTTACTTATATCTTTATACCACATCGCTAGATATCTGATAGTGTCTGCGCCGTGTGAATGATGATCGTGCTTTGGTCCTGTATACCTGCCTAATTGCTCACTCCACTTCTTGGCGTATTGCTCTAAATGCTCAACAATATCCCCCGTCTTTGATTCTATAAACCACATGTTCGGCAAAATGTTGCGAACTAAATTGATTCCTATTTCAATGTCAGTTCTTTGAACTACTACACATTTGAAGCCATAGCTAGTCACTATTTCATAAGTTGTCGTTCCTGTTTGTAATGACCTATTGTTGGCATCGTGCGGTAACACCATGACACCATAACGATACCCTTTTTCTTTGAGAAGCGAAATATAAAACTCTATCTTCTCTCCCGATTCTTCTATATAATCAATAACCCTTATCTCCTTACCTGATATCTGCACAAAAGTTAGCGCTGCACTATCGTCTATCCCAAGATCCCAAATAACATTAACATCTAACGCAGGCTCATAAGCGAATTCGGTTATACGTTTTGCGTATTTAAGTTCGAGCATCTGTTTCTTGTAATATTTGTCTTCGGTGCTCGCCTCGAACGCTTCCTCACTCGAAGATGGATACTCTTTCTTAATATCTTCACCTAATAATTCATACTTTTTGGTATACCAATACTTCTGATCTCTTGTTAATAATACCTTTTTCAAAACCAATTGATTGAAATAGTCAATACTCTTACTACTAGAGACAAAATCTACAGGAGCTGCTAGCGAATAACTTTGATTCTTCCACCATGGGAAAAAAAAGAACTTGAAATCTAAGGCGCTGAGCTTTATCGACATTTTAGACATGTCTTCCGCTCGTTTGCATATTTCATAAAAATTACCTTCCCCATCTTCCGCGGTGGACTCGATAAATACCATTTGTCCAACTGCAACGGCATTCAAAGCCCCTGTTTTGATCTCTTTTGCCTTGATTGGCTCTAATTTGCAGATCTTCGCGTACTCGGATATATGTAAATATTGTAGTGTACCCCCTCTAAATGTAGTATCCGCAGTTAATTTTGAACCGTTGCTAAAACTTAGTTCTTGCGTGTTGTCTTTGTCTAATTTAATTCCTTGTCTAATATAGTCAGGCAAGTTGTTATACGCAAACCGAGCTTTATCTAATTTCGACGTTGCATCGTCGAGAGTTATATCAATAATGCCGCCTGTCTTGTTCGCATAGAATAGACAAGCATCGGTGATGAAGATGACAATAAAGGTTGACATGCCTAGCTGTCGGGCTTTTAGAATTACGTTGAAATACCAAAGATTTTCAAGCAACCACTTTTGGAAATAATTAAGCCGGAATTTAATCTTTTGACCTCTTTCGTCCACGATCCAATACAAGTTATTAAGTCGCCATGCACGGTTACTTAGTTTTGACTTAATTTCGTTATATGTTTCTTGTTCTGTCATTTTTTAATTATAACAGGGCACTAATCTCTATACGGTTTCGTATCACCACCATTCACTATTTTCCCACTAATTCTAATAATTAAATCAGGAAATTGAGTTGCAATAGCTCTTGCGCATTCACCCTCTCCCGATTCTACGGCTAAGCATGCTAAGTAGCATTCTTGGGCTACAATTCGCATTTTGTTTTCTATTAACGTCTTGACGTAAGTCATAATTTGTTCGGATGCCTGCTTATTCGCAGCGTCTGTTATACGATCTTGGTATTTGCTCATATTAATTTAATGATAAATAAAATTTATTATAAATTGAACACTATAGAGCACGTAAGCATTCACTGTTAAGGGGTCATAGTACAGCAGGTAGTACGCCTAATTCAGAATTAGGTGACACGGGATCGTACCCCGTTGACTCCACAAATGCTTGCGTGTTTAGAATGTTCAATCACATGACCATCACATAAAGATAATGTGTACAGATAAGCTTATTAATACATTTCCACGTCCTACTGCTAGCTTATATCACATTAGCTTTCTTGGCTCAACTTCCTAGCAATATCTTTAAAGTACGGTACAACTTCCTTATCCAGATACTCATCTGCTAAGCTTCCTAGATCGTGTCTTAGTGCCATTGCGACATATTCGTAAGCGAACATCAAATGCTGTTGGCTTGCTATCTCAATTCCATCCTTATCTGCTCCATTCTGGAAATACTGGATTCTTTGTAATGCTGTTGCCTGTAATTTTTGTGTTTCCATATTTGTTTTTGATAATAATTAATTAAATGGTTTAAGATTAGTCTCTTTGAATTTCGTCTTTATGTTTTGTGTACATTTTCTCTAGCTCCGACATATAGTAAATTCCAAAATCATATCCGTGATATTTCAATGTATAGTTCATAATTTTTCTCATTTGATTCCAATACCATAATATTATTTTGTCTTTTAATGTTTCTTTTCCCATTTGTTTTTGATAATAATTAATTAAATGGTTTAAGATTAGTCTCTTTTAGTTATATTTAAATAATTTAGTACTGGATGATTCACCCATTTATTGCAGATAAAGTTGCAGAATTTAATTCTGTTAATAACTGCTCTTGACCACTCGGTATCTTCTTTCAGCATTTCAATAGTTTTCTGATTAGTAAATGGCTGTTTTTCAAATCTCTTTTCTACACCAAGCATATTTTGATAGGGTCTAAAGACTTGCTCTAGCACAAATTTATCTGCATCAATTATTTCTAGTGGCATAGTTTGTTTTTGATAAATAATTAAACTAAGATTACAATCAACATCACCCACACAAATACAACAAATAAAACAACTTGGATGTAATCTATCGTGCTTAGTTTCCCCATTTCCTGCCTCAATTTTTTTCTTCTCTCAATCTGGATTAAGTCCATCTTTTAAATAATAACAATATAAAAAGAAAGTAAAGTAGGAATTACTTGCCTCGTACACTCACTTAATTTAATAATTTATTGTGTAGTCTTTGGTTTTCAATCTTTGAATCCTTACTTTCTAACTCTATTATATCCCGACAACGGGACAATGTCAAGGACTTTCCTCCGAATCTGCAGGGATTGCCTGCATTCCTTCTATCGTTTTGGGTTCACTTTTTTGTATTGCAACTAGAATATTAAAAATGTTTAGTTCTAATGTGTCGCCATTTTTCCCCGTCAATTCTTGTCTGTCGGAGTATATTTCTTTCTGTCGCCTTTTCAAATATTCCCAGGAATCGGGAACGGATCCGTCCCTTTTAATTGCTCTGTATAGATTTGCCTTCGCGGTCATGCCTAAAAAAGACTTAGCATTGTCCATTCTTTCGCGGAATTCTGAAGACTGTCTATTCCAGCGGCAAAATGTATTAGTGCTAATACATACATAAGCGCACGCTTCTTGTATTGTGTAATCAAAAGAAAAAGCTTCTAATAACTTCGCTAATACGGCGTCAGTCAATCCCCAATTCTTTTTGCGCAGCTCTAATATCGTCATATCACCTGTGTCTTTCATATATAGTAATAGTAATACATTCGGAAAAGAAAAGCAATAAAACACTTGACATTGTCCCGATATCGGGATATAATAGCATTAGAACATTAACAAGTAAGGATCAAAGAATGAAACGCAAAGACTGCACAACAAACTATTAAATTAGATGAGTGTACGAGTTAAGTAGTTCCTACCTTACTTGAGTTCTATAATTAATTATTACAAAAACAAACATGAAATACTACAAAACAAGCGAAGCATTACAGGATGGAGAAGATACTTTCTTTAGTATCTTAGTATCCACAAAAGACTTGGATGGAATTGTTTCGGAAGGTTCACAAGGTTATGTAACTACAGAGAATGGGCAAATAGGATTAGTAGATTTAATAGAGGAAGTAACTAAAGAAGAATACAAAGAGTTTAGAAAAAAATACAAAACACTAAGAGATATGGGAGAAGTTGAAGGTTCTTACTTTATTAGAGATTAATTTTATTATTTATTTATTACTTATACAGATATGAAATACGGATTAAGTTTAGATGGCGATGTTTTCGAAGAGTACGATACATACGAAGAAGCGGATGAAGCGATGGAAAGCAACCTTGAAGAGGATAGAGGGAACTGGGAAATTAAAAAAGAAAAGGAAGACAGATATACTAAGGAGGGATTGGAAGAAGTGGAGGTATATAACATATACGATACGGTAGGAGATGGCGCATTAGAAAAAACGTTTGATACATTAGAGAAGTGCGAGGAGTGGATAGAAAATGAGGTTAGCCATTATGAGGTTGTGGGAATGAAAGAGACAGCTGACGGAAGCGAGCCTGAAATTGTACATTTAGACCAATACATGACAAAAGATTCAAAATCTAATGTGATTGATTATTTTAATGAACGATATGAAGCGGAATGGGCTATAACAGAATACGAAGAACGAGATAAGAAAAATGGAAGTTTTACAGAGAATGCTTATAAAATTAGTTATAACTGCTAAACAAAAATGGAAAAGAATTAGAAACCGAAGATAGCGAGTTGTACGATTTTTGCGTACAACTCATTAAAAAAAGTGAATATTTTATCAATTAAATTAAAACTATGAGAAACAAACAACAAGAATTAGAGATAAACAAATTACTTAAAGAAAATGGGGTATTTTTTGCTTTCAATAATGAGCAATTAAAAAAAGGAATCAAAAAAATAAAACACTTAATCAATGAGGGGGACAAAGTGAGGAATTGCGGGGCGGGTATGTTTTGTTTAGTTAAGAATTTTGATGCAATGCGTGATGGAATGCGAAGAATAACAAGCCAACAAGTAGAGAGAGACAAGGCTAACAACGACACAGATAAAATAATACTTAGAGAATTGAACAATTACGAAGTGCAATATTCTTTTGACGGCTTGCAAGATATCGGCTTTCAGGCTGCAATTAAAAATTATAATTTCGATAAAAAACAAGTATTAAAAGTATACGACAAATTCATGCAGACCGCGGATTAATTAATTATTACTTATACAAATATGAAAAAAACACACACAAAGGAAGATTATATAAATCGTGTAGTCAAGATACTATCGAAATATAGCCAGTTCAGTATTAATAGGGAAGACGCTACAAAAAAAGTAGAAGAGTACTACGAGCTTGTCGAACGGTGTTATGCAGATTGCACACTTACACAAAAGTGTGAACGGGTAATTGATGCAGCCAGCTATAGTTGTTTCAATCCTATGCAAGATTAATTTATTTATTTATTATTTAAAAAACTATGAGATACGCATTAACTTGGTATGATAATGTCATTGAAGAGTACGACACATACAAAGACGCGGATGAAGCAATGGAATACAATCGTGCAGATGATAGGGCGAATTGGGAAATTAAAAAAGAAAAGGAAGACAGATTCGGGGAATATGGATGGGAAGAAATTGAGATATATAACATATACCATTTAGCGGGAGATGGCGGAGTGGAAAAAAGGTTCGACACATTAGAAGAATGCGAGACGTGGGTAGAAGATAATATTAACCATTACGATATTATAGAAATCATAAGCGTTTTGAGGAACTAACTAAGAATATGAAAAAAAAATTAGGTGTTTTACTTTGTTTTTTGGGACTTCATAAACCAAATAAGAAAGCGGTGAAAATTATTAGCTATGATAAATATGAAACACAATTGATGAGCAAGTGCGTAAGATGCAAGATTAAATTATATAATTCAAAATAATATGAAAGAACTAGAACGATTCAGCAAATACGAGTTAGAAAGAATATTAGAAAGCATGGTTGTTCTAGAAATGGCACTAGAAAGAATGAATTTAAAGTGTTTTGAGGAATTAACTAAGAATATGAAGGGTTTAAAAACAGAAGTGTTTGAATTTTATATAAATAACGATACTGAAGAAAAAAAAGTAATAGATCCAGATGATTTACCATTTTAATTTATTAAAAAAAAACCATGAAAATTACAGTAACTAAATTAATTATAATTATAACCATGATTATAATTATAATTATAATTATGAAATCCACTTTATCTATACTGGGATTAGATTTTAGCTATGTTGAAGTTATTTGCATTTTAATATTAATTTATTTATTTAAAAAATTATAATGTTTGAGAATAAAAATATTGATGATAAGTATGATGTAATAAGGGATAGAGTCGGTGCGACTTGGGCGATTGTGATAACGGCAGTTGTAATTATTTTCATTATTATTACAATAATTACCTTGTAATAATGGTGGTAGTGGTTAAGTATAGCTAAAAATAATGCCTTGATACACCTTGTGACCACTCTAACCCAGCAAGTGCATATCATCGCTAGAAAAGAATTGAAAGCCATTTAGGGGCATTACAGAGCGATATTGACTAACCGTATTTAGACTACAAGTGGATTCTAATCAATTTGATTTATCAGATAGACATAACCGATCTGATATTTCAATCAATTTTATTTAATTTGATTTATCAGATAGACACAACCGATCTGATATTTCAATCAATTTACAAATTCTATGACAATACAAAAGCTTTTTAAAATATTCGGGATCATGACATTGACAGAGGCAGAAAAACAAACAAATATCAAAGCAGAGAGTCTGAAAAAAAGACTACAAAGGGGCAGTTTAAAGGGTTTGAAAGTGGGAAAAGTATGGCTGGTATTCAAGAAAGACATATAATCAGTAATTTTACAATATTTGGGGAAAAAAGAGGCAATGTAGTAATTACTACGCTTATAATACACCAATAATACACGGATTCGCCCTACCAATCAGCATACTACAAATAATACACCTTTTTGGAAACATATACCCCCCTATACATATTAGTGTATATGTATATATATATATATATAGTATTTGTATTAATTGTAGTATGTGTATATAGATAAGGAGATCCTTAATTCTGAACATATATTATCTACTACAATTACTACAATCTAAAAGCTATTTGACTTTATTAGAAAATTGTAATAGAGTGATTAAGGAAATAAATAAAGCGGTTAAAAATATGCAATTTCATTCAAATACAAGATATTGAAAGTAGTCATCAATCAACAAACTTCAAGTTTAACCGCTTTAAGAGATTGTTGGCTACTTTTAGTACCTTACTGATTTAGCAAAAACAAAATGGCAACTAAAAAGAATTTCGAGGCTGTTTATAAATACATAATACGCAAAGAAGATGCCATAATTCGAGGCTTAGAGCTATCAAATGGCGTCGAAACCAAAATAGTTGAGCTAACTAACAAAGAATCTGTAGATCTTCGTTTATTCAAGGAAAAAATAGCATCGCGAGGGGAGTTCTTTTTTTATGGTAATAATGAGGATTTCCAAAAATTCATTAAATTAGTATTTGCAACTAAGCCAACTAAAATTAAAATGATCGAAAAATTAGGTAAATCGAGTCCAGTGAATTTTGTAACCAATAATTTCATGTATGTAGGCGCTTCTGTTATCGGGTTAAGTGAAGACGGGTTTAAGTTTGCAGGTAGTTATTATAAATTAGATAATAAGCTTAATTCAATACCTATACTTACAACCAACGATGTTTCAAATTACGAGAACATCTTGCAAAAATTCATTTCGGCATCCTATAAAAGTTTAAACGATAGTTATGAGGGTCTGATATCTTTAACCTTTTTACGTGCTAGTTTGCATGCAACAGAAATTATCAGATATTTTGATTTTTTCCCATTTCTATTAGTAGTAGGTGAAAAGAGCAGCGGTAAAAATTTCTTTTGCAAAACTCTTCTAAAAGTTATGGGAATAGATACGAACGGTGACGGAATACCTTCAAGTACTTCGGTGGGAATCTTGAGAAAATCCACTATGATGGTCGATTTACCGTATTGGTTAGATGAGTATTCGGACAATAAAGAATCCGGAAAGAAAATTGAAGGATTTTTAAGATCTGCATTTAATAGATCTCCGTTTATAAAAGCAGATCTTGATAGTGCTAAGGATGTAGTAACAACAATTTGTACATCAACTTTTATTCTTTCTGGAGAATCAATGAGCTCTGATATTGCTACTAGAGAAAGATTTATTAATATTACATTAAGTAAAGCAAAGCAAAATTTCGAGGGCAAAAACGAGCTTGTCAATCTTGAAAAAGACCTGCATGTAATTGGTAGTAAGTGGATTATGGGTACTACAATAACTAAGCAACAAGAACTCAGAGAAGGCATTTCAAAAGAGATGAAAGCACTTCTTTTGATATTTCCATCTAAAGACAGTAGGATTGTAACAATTTATGCAATATTGTTATATTTTTTAAAGTTGATATTAATTGATGCAAAGAGCGATCTTAATGCTGAACAGTTAATTTGGACATTCCTTGACGAAGATTCGGAAAGTAAGGAAGGGGCATCGCATGTTATTAAATTTTGGGAAGATTTTATAACACTAGTTAAAACAGATCAAATCATAAACGGTCAACATTTCTATTACGGAACAAACAAGAAATTATATGTGCATTGGTCTACAGTTAAATCAGCCATGCTACAGCTTCGCAAGAAACAGGGTTTAGAAATGCGTATTGAAGAAGACACTCTTAAAAACTATTTAAATCAGGCGTATGGGTATAGAATAGTAGTAACAAGCCCAATGATTGAAGGTATAAGGAAGCCAACTTTCAGGTCGTTAATGTTTGAATTGTATACTTTACCTGATTTTGTAATTGATCAGTTCGAACAAACCCAGAGTGATAATTATTAATATTTTAATTAATTAAAACATATGAACCAAGCAACAGGCAGTGCGTACAATCCACAAATACTAGATCTACAACAACAAATGAAAGATGCTAATCTAATCGAAAGTAGATTCATCAAAAAACGAATTAAATCTAAACTTCTAGCTAAATTAATGAACGCTCTACAGGTAAAGATGGGCAGGGGCACACCAAACGATATATTAGCGATAATTGTTAGGATTGAGCGAAGACGTAAAGCAATGAGTATTAAATAACCCATTCGTGCCCATGACATGAAGTCACTCGAATGGGTGTGAACAGTTTAACATATCCAAGGAAAGGCATACAAAGACTTGACAAAGAAAGGTATTAATGATAAGATATAGTATATTAATTTTCAGTTATGCCCATGACAAAGATAATAAAAATCGCAGAAAGATTGTTGAAGACCTACCCGATCGAATGTACAAATTATATTCCAAAGCATTACCTAGAAACTGATATAACTGGGATAGTGACTTATAAAAGACCAGAAATTATACAATTAATTACAGCTCACCTAGAATCAGCAGGAATCCAGAACGATAATGAATTATATGAGCTTGCGCAATACATAGAAACTGATATGTATAATACTTATTACTCAAACTAAAATGACAACTCTACAGGATCTAAATGATATTGTTGAAGAATTAGTATTGTTGACTAACAAGTTAACTGACACGTTCCCAATAAGCCAAGAAGATTTAGCAGAGATGCTAGAAGAGTCAAGAAGGGATTACTACACATTAGAAGCCAAGAAAAAAAATCCAAATAATCACACAGGGTTAAAAGGAACGATATTTGATGATAATGGGAAGGATGGTAGATATTTATGACCCTAATGCTTAACATGTTGTTATATTTATTTATTACACCTATTGTGGGGATACTTATAGGAGACCAAATAATAGAAATTATATGCAACATTATAAAGAATATCATCCGAAACCGTTCAATGTCTTAGACTTTATTGATTCATTTTGGATAGTGGGGGAACGAAAACTGGAATCATGGAAGCATCTAATACAAGGTAGGCGCAACAAGCAAGGTCAATATCTATTATTTAACAGGAATGAAACAATTAACAATAGCAGATTTTACAGAAAAATTGGACACAACTACAGGGATCGACATATATTATTATAAGAATATGAGATTAAGTATAGACATTATTGTGAATAAATCATTTTATACAATATCTTTATATAGATTAGGGTTTATTAATAGAAAGAATAAGAAATCCAATTTTGTTTCGGAAAGTAGTATGTATTTTAGAGATACAACACCACTTGGATTATCGAATGCAATTAAGATAGCTAATGAGTTTTATTCTAATTTTTATCGCAAATGAATATGAACAGTCCCTTTCAAAAAGCAGCATTACAACAAAAGAAATGGCGTTTACTATTAAGAGGAGTGTCGGGTTCAGGAAAAACACGTAGTTCTTTAATTATAGCTAAAGAACTAGCAGAAGGAGGCAAGATCTGTCTTGTAGACACTGAAAAAATGAGTTCTACCCACAATGCAAAAGACTTTGATTTTGATGTTGTTGACTATAACCTAATAACGAGTAACGATCATAATCCAGAACGATACATTAAATTAATAGAACTTGTTGAGCAGGAAGATTATAAGGTTCTAATCATAGATTCATTTAGTCACAGTTGGATGGGGGTTGGTGGAATACTAGATATAGTCAACAATCTAACTCAAACTAAATATAAAGGTAATAGTTATAGATCATGGACTGAAGGAAATCAGTTATATCAGTCTCTAATTAATAAAATCTTTTTTGGGAATGATATGCACGTAATATTAACAGGTAGAACTAAGCAAGCTTACGAGATGTCAACAAAAGACGATGGGAAAAAGGAAGTAATAAAGAAAGGTATGGAATTACAACAAAGAGATGGGTTAGATTATGAATTTGACACAGTGTTGGACTTTGATAATTCTAAGCCGGGCTATGGGATACCGGAAAAAGATAGAACTAACCTTTTCAGTAAAACCGGGGAAATGATTACGCAGGAAACAGGAAAAAAATTGCTTAACTATATTAAATAGTTTTTTATATATTATCAATAAATCTATGGATACACAGCATTACGTAAAATTAAAAGATATAGTTAGTCCCTTGACTGGCACAATATTAACTAAAGAAACTACTCCGCAAGAGTTATCCACAGAGAAATCAATACTCAATGTAAAAAGACGGGAGATAGAAGCAGTTGAGGGGCAAATTGATAAATGGTTAGTGGATCACATCGAGGCAGCGATTGAAAGAGGAGATGCCAAGTTTATGAATTTTTGGAACATTCAAAAAGGTACTCCAAGATTTAACGAGGAATTATTTACCAATAATGCAACTATGAAAGAACAAATGGAATACCAAGAAGCTAAGGATAAGATTAGATCTCTGACTGAAAAAGATGAGTATATGAAGGTTAGTAAATCTAGCATTCGATATCCTAAATTTTAATTTTTAATAACTATATATGTACGCATATAGCTATTTCATGAATAAAAGTCGTTGGTATATGAATACTGACAATTTAGACCAAGCTTTTAGATTAGCTTTATGGCATCTACAAACAGGAGTAGTTAGAGTAAGTCCATTAGTTCACGATAGAGATAGGATTTACGACAGATATTTAATTGATTTATATGCAAAAGAACAAGGTATAGATTTTAGCGAAAAGACACAGATAAAGTTCAAGTTCATGAAAAATACCAACGCTATTTAATTTTTTAAAGTTTAATTATGTACGATTTGAGTCAAGATATGGAAAAAAAGGGAAATATAGAGAGTAAAGTTTACACTTTACAAATAACCGGTTACGACATTGTGGAAGATAAGGAAAAGGGTTACGAGTACATTGATATCAAGTTTAAAGAGGTATCCAACGAGTTCTTTAGCTATGTACGACAGAGTTTAGCAAAGACTAGTACAGGGGAATATAAGAATCCATTGTATAGTGGATTTAAGGGTGCGGATGGAATTGAAATACCAGCGTCTACTTTGTGGGATCTAAAGGAGGCAATCAAGACGAAATTGGGTGAAGAGGGGTATGAGATTAGAAAAACTGCTAAAGGTGGTGTTAACAAGGAATTCTTTATGGATAGCGAATTTGACATGGAAATAAAAAAGAGTAAATCAGGCGATAAAACTTACTTTATCCCCATGACATCGAAGCAAAAGGTAAAAGATGAGGAATATTTAAGAAGTAATACAGGAAATTTTGTAGATTCATCACAAAATAAACCAGACAATAGCAAAAGAGTGGCAAAAGCGTTAGATCAAAGTGGTCTACCATTTTAACTTAGTTTTAATCTAATAATGAATCGAATACGAAGAATCGCGATAAAACTAAATGATGATATGTTCCGACAATTTAGTGAGGCATTGAATAGTCATAATAGTAGAGAGCTAATTAAGACTGACAAAACTAAGGTAATCAGAAAAGGTATTGTAGACTTTATTTCAAGAGAGAATGTTATCAAAGGCAAGATAAATTAATTATATAATCTATTTTTTATTAATTTCGTATGAACTGGAAGATTTTAACGGTTGCAGGAGGATTTTATTATTTCGGTAATGAGGTTCAGGCACAAGAAGGTTTTATAGGACTCGATAAATCAGCATTATTTGGGGGTTTTGCCGGAGCTAAAGGGATGCCAGGGGTTGCAAGAGGTGCCAAAGACGCAACGGTTATATTAGATCAATTTGAGCAAGATACAGTGACCCTTTTCCCTATTACTGCCGTCTACTCCATTGCATCAAGTGTTAACTTATATACCTTCAAGGGAACAACACTAAGATGAGTAGCCCATTAAGTAGAGGTGGATATGGAAATGGATATGGATATGGATATGGAAATGGATACGGATATGGAAATGGATATGGATATGGATATGGATATGGAGATGGATGTGGAGATGGAGATGGATATAGATATGGATATGGACGTGGGAATGGAGGTGGATATGGATATGGATATGGAGATGGATATGGAAATGGAAATGGATATGGATTTGGAGATGGAAATGGAGATGGAAGATACCCATATAATTTAATAATTAAAAATTAATATTATGAGTAGTCCATTAAGTAGAGGTGGATATGGAAATGGATATGGATTTGGATATGGATTTGGATTTGGATTTGGAGATGGATATGGAGATGGATATGGAAATGGACGTGGATATGGATATGGATATGGATATGGAGGTGGAAATGGATATGGAGGTGGATATGGATTTGGAGATGGAGATGGAGATGGAGATGGAGATGGAGATGGATATGGAGATGGAAATGGAGATGGAAGATACCCATATAATTTAATAATTAAGAATTAATATTATGAGTAGCCCATTAAGTAAAGGTGGATATGGAGATGGATATGGATTTGGATATGGATATGGATACGGATATGGAAATGGAGATGGATATGGATATGGAGATGGATATGGATATGGAGATGGATATGGAGGTGGAAATGGAGATGGATATGGATATGGACTTGGATATGGATATGGAGATGGAAATGGGGATGGAGATGGAGATGGAGATGGATATGGAGATGGAAATGGAGATGGAAGATACCCATATAATTTAATAATTAAGAATTAATATTATGAGTAGCCCATTAAGTAAAGGTGGATATGGAGATGGATAT
>Ga0163149_10000804_pt1 | contig 41215 bp, 39 predicted proteins | sample OliLakLV19MP5G1_FD_148604 | JGI IMG/M metagenome (GOLD analysis project Ga0163149, IMG submission 148604) | Freshwater microbial mat bacterial communities from Lake Vanda, McMurdo Dry Valleys, Antarctica - Oligotrophic Lake LV.19.MP5.G1 | ecosystem: Environmental > Aquatic > Freshwater > Lake >...
TTAATTCCCTGATGATTAATCATCAACAGACGTTCATTGTCTAAACACAAACCACACGCGCGCACACGCAGCTTATTTCCAAAGGTTGAGTAAACTGAATCAGTCATTTTTTCGTTGTCAGTTGAACTTGCGTTTGGCAAGTTTAGTATACTTATTTTTAGATGTCAAAAATGGAAGTTATGAAAAGAGTATTGGTTCTTATTTTTTTACTTGGGGGCAGTTTTTATTTACCAGCACAGAGCTCCAAAATACCCCCAGGTGCCATAATAACCTGGGAAAAATCAACTCACGACTTTGGCGATGTATTTCAGGGTGATAAGGTTGAACATGTTTTCCGGTTCACAAATACCGGTAATCAGGATTTAGTAATTACCAACGTGGAGGTTACCTGTGGCTGCACCACGCCCAAAGGTTGGCCGCGCGATCCAATACCAAAGGGTGGTAGTGGTGAACTGACTGTGGCGTTTGATAGTGCAGGAAAAATTGGAAAACAAAACAAGGTGATTACAATAACATCGAATTCAGTAGGCACCCTAAATCAGGTTATGTTTTCTGCAACCGTTCTTGAAAAGAAGCAGCCTAACCGTTAATCTTTTTTTGGATTTCGGAGAACAGATATAAAAAGGGTAGCCCATCCAGCAATCAGAAACACTCCTCCAAATGGAGTTACGATAGCAAGCTTTGAAATATTCAAGAGACAAAGTGCATAGAGACTGCCGCTAAATAAAATTGTCCCAATCAGGAAAAACAGAACACTCAGGCGAAGACCGGCTGCTGAATATTTATCCATCAGTATGGCAACCGCCAACAAAGCAAACGTATGGTAGAAGTGATAACGCACCGCCAACTCATAGGTATCCAGTCGGCCATTGGAAACCAGGAGAGACTTTAATGCGTGGGCACCAAAAGCCCCTAATGAAACGGCAAGGAGACCTAACGCAGAGGCCACTAAAAGTATTTGTTTCTGTGAAAGCATAGAATTAGTTTGTTGGGTAATTTCTTTCTCCAAAAATCGCGGTGCCTATGCGAACATAAGTACTGCCTTCTTGTATGGCAATTATATAATCTGAACTCATTCCCATCGAGAGTTCTTTCATCATTGCATTCGAAGGGAGTGCGCATTCTTTTAAATCGTCAAACAATATTCTTAACGATTGAAATTCCTTTCGGATGGCTTCTTTATTTTCTGTGAAGGTTGCCATTCCCATAAGGCCTTTAATTTCAATATTTTTTAATTGCACGATGGCAGATCCATTGAGAAAGGAAACCACCTTTTCAGGATCAAAGCCAAACTTTGTTTCTTCTTTTGCGATGTGTACTTGCAGTAAGCAGGGAATGATACGACCTACCTTTTTTCCTTGTTTGTCAATTTCTTCAAGCAGTTTTTCAGAATCAACTGAATGTATAAGCGAAACAAAGGGTGCGATATACTTTACTTTGTTGGTTTGCAGATGTCCGATCATATGCCACTCAATGTCCTGAGGAAGAGCCTGATGTTTCGCCATCATTTCCTGTGCCTTATTTTCACCAAAAAGTCTTTGACCGGCATCATACCCCTCTTTTATCTTTTCGATAGGCTGGGTTTTACTTACGGCTATTAATTTTGAATTTGAACCCTGTAATTCCGCCAGTAGATCTTTTATATTACTTTTAATGACCATTTAATATTTTGAATCGTTGGATACTTTTAATTTTTGATTTTTAACCAAAGTTATGGCCATACTTGGAACATTGCTCAAAAAAGGAATTAAACTTCGCGAAAATCTAGAGCAAGAGTACACCTCCCCCTTAGAACTACAGAAGAAGGAACTCAAGGAACTCATGATCACGGCCAGCCAAACTGAGTTTGGCAAATATTATGATTTCCACCGGATTTTGGAGCAGTTCAGAAGAGGTGGTCATAAAGACTTTTATAATACTTTCAAAGAGAGTATACCCATTCACGATTATAACAAGATCTACAAGGACTGGTGGCAGTTGGCATTGAAAGGTGCCAAGAATATTTGCTGGCCCGGTCGCGTAAAATACTTCGCGCTTAGCTCAGGCACTTCAGAGGCATCTTCCAAGCATATACCGGTAACAAAGGAAATGACCAAAGCCATCCAACGAACCAGTGTGCGACAAATCATCAGTCTTTCTAAATATGATTTACCTCCGGAAGTTTTTGAAGCAGGTATCTTGATGATTGGAGGAAGCACCCACCTAAATAAAAAGGGAAGCTACTTTGAAGGAGACCTGAGCGGAATACAGGCAGCACGGTTGCCGTTTTGGTTTCAACACTTCTACAAGCCCGGAAAGAAGATAGCATCAAACCGCAATTGGGAGAGTAAACTGGATGAGATTGTTAAAAATGCTAAGGGCTGGGATATTGGAATTGTGGTTGGGGTTCCTGCCTGGATACAAATCTTGTTAGAGAGAATTATTGAATATCACGGAATAAATCACATTCACGAGATTTGGCCCAACCTGTTGATCTATGTTCATGGAGGCGTTTCAATGGATCCGTATCGTAAGGGTTTTGAAAAACTGCTTGGTCGCCCAATTTATTATATCGAGACCTATCTGGCCTCGGAGGGCTTTATTGCCTATCAGGCATTACCCAAGCGCAAGTCAATGAGACTGGTTCTTAATAATGGTATTTTCTACGAGTTCATCCCCTTTGATGAAAAGAATTTTTTTCCTACCGGAGAAATCAAACCAGAGGCAGAAACTTTGTTAATTGATGAAGTAGAAGAAGGCAAGGAATATGCCTTGTTACTTTCATCATGTGCAGGCGCGTGGCGCTACCTGATTGGTGACGTAATAAAATTTGTTTCCCTCGAAGAATCTGAAATTATTATCACCGGCCGAACTAAGCACTTTTTAAGTTTGTGCGGTGAGCACCTTTCAGTGGATAATATGAACAAGGCGATAGAACTTGTTTCCAACGAGCTCAACATAACCATTCCGGAGTTTGCCGTAGCGGGCATTCCGCATCAGACACTATTTGCCCACCGTTGGTTTATAGGTACGGATGACGCGGTAGATGCTAATAAACTCAAAGAACGCATTGATCATCATCTGAAAGTACTGAATGATGATTATGCTGTGGAGCGCAGTGCTGCTTTGAGAGATGTAATTGTAGATGTGTTGCCGCTAAATAAGTTTTATGACTGGATGGAGTCTAAAGGCAAGGTGGGTGGTCAGAATAAATTCCCACGGGTGATGAAAAATGCACAACTGGAGGAATGGATAAACTTCATCTCATAAGAGAAATGGAGATCGTTTTCAATGGGCTGAAGTTGGGCATTATATTAGCCTTTTTAATTGGGCCGGTATTTTTTACGATCATTCAAACCAGTGTTGAGAGAGGGTTTCGCAATGGCGTGCTTGTTTCACTTGGCGTTTCGCTCAGTGATGTGATGTATGTTGCCATTTGTTATTTTGGACTGGTTCAGTTTATTAACAATCCACAGTTCCGTTTTTATTTAGCGTATGCAGGAGGAGGTATTTTGATTTTATTTGGAATCTACCATCTTTTTGTCAAGAGCAGAATGAGAATGATAGCGCCCATCAATGTTGCTTCCGAGAAAAAAATGTATCGCTATTTTGTAAAGGGTTTCATCATTAATGGCATGAGCCCAATGGTTTTAATTTTTTGGATTGGAGCTATCAGTATTGCTTCTCTTGATTTTGAATACTCGAAAGGGTTTGAATTTTTTATCTTTTTTTCCACAGTACTTGGCACTGTACTTTCTGCGGATATTTTAAAAGCTTACCTGGCCGACAAGCTTCGGACATTAATTACCCACCGGCTAATGACCATCATCAACGTGGTGGTGGGCATCTGCTTAATTATTTTTGGGTCTCGATTAATCTGGACAGCCGGAGATTTCCTAAAATCATAAAACAGGTCCGGATAAAATTAATCCTGTAAAGCATTGGAGAGGAAGGTTGATTTCAACAACAACCAAAGCAGGAAAAAGAGGATGGCCCATTTTAGATATACGAAATAGTAATCGGAGGAGTCTTTAAACCGGGTTTCCTGTATCTCTGCCTTTTCATATTGATCAATTCGACTGAATACATTTTTGAGAGCTTCGTTGTCGGTTACTCTAAAGAATTCACCGGCACCAATTTCAGCAATCTTTCTCATGGTCGTTTCATCGATCGTATTCTCCACCATGTTAGGTCTTCCAAAATAATCTTTTCCAAAAGGCACCATACCTTCTTGTCCAACGATGATGGTATAGATTTTTATATCATAGGCGGCTGCGAGTTCAGCGGAGGTAATGGGGTCAATATTTCCTGCTGTGTTGTCGCCATCGCTTAATAGAATACAAACTTTGGATTTAGATTTAGATTCTCTCATTCGATTGGTGACTACTGCCAGTGCGGAGCCTATGGCCGTTCCCCGCGACTCAATCATTTCAAAACTGATATCATCCAGGTAGGAATTTAAAAGTCTGTAGTCGGTGGTTAATGGCGCTAATGAAAATGCGTCACCTGAAAACACCACAATACCGATTCGGTCTTGTAATCTTCCCTTAATAAAATCGCGCGCTACTTCCTTGGCTGCAGTGAGTCGGTTGGGTTCAAAATCTTCGATCTGCATGGATTGAGAAATATCCACGGCCAGCATGATATCAATTCCTTCAGTCCACTGCTCCACTTTTTCATTGGTGCGCTGTGGCCTCGCCAAGGCAGTTAACAGTAAACACAGAACTAGAGAAATTAATAACTCCGGAAGCAAGCGTAACCAGGTAATGGGCGAACTTTTCAGATCACTTTTCAATAAAGCGACCGGTAATTTTTGATTAAAGAAGTAGCGGATTGCCCATCGCGCAACGAACAGGAGGGGGACGACCAATAGTAGGTATAAGAAAATTTTATTCTCCCAGGAGAATGAGTTGAGCGTGCCCGGGAAGAACCAGTTCAACGAATACCAGGGATCCAACATCTCATCCATGTTTCAGTTCCTCCAGCTTTTTATTGAATTGTGATTGGGAAAACTCTTTTAAATTCAGGAACGAATCTAACGTGTCGGGTGGGATGCGACCATAGATCGATCGATCGATAACATGCAAAGCGCCCACCAGTGTTTCATTATGTTCAATTTCTTTCAACTCTCGTGTGGTAGACTTTGTGTAAGGTTTGGTCACCAGTTCTTCCATATATTTCTTCCAAATGATTACGGAGTTTTCAGCCGATTCAGGTGTGAACCCAACTTTCAATCTTTCTATTGCTGAATCAAAACTCTGGATAAAATCCAGATGTTTTTTTGTCAGTCGCTTAAGCGTGAAGTGTCTCCTTATTTTCTTTCCAAAGATCAACCATGCCAAAATTGAAATAACAATAAGAGCACCCACAACGATGGAGAACACCGGGTAATTAAAAAGCCAGCTTACCGGATTGTAAGCGGTATTTGTTTTCAAAGGAAGTTTATCCGCAGCCAGCGAATCGGGCACTTGACTTACCAGGTATTTAAAAAAAACAGTATCGATATTACTTTCATACATGGTGCAGTCATTGGGCAACACAACAAACGCAGGAATCTTTAAAGTTTGTATACTGTCTATTTCAAATGTATTGAGCACATATAAAACACTGTCTGTACTAATGTTATTTTTTGTTCGGGTTTGGTAGTAGACTTTCTTCTGGAACTCGAAAGGGGCAAACGAAAAAGTTGAATCAGGAAGAAGTATCTGCCACTGACTGGGATACCTTGCTGTTACATAATATTCAATTGGCTCACCCAACTTTACAGTATCCGCTTTAAATCGTCCCACCACGCTCATCTCTTGGGCGTAGGCTGTCCAGGGGCAGATGAAAAATAAAACCAATATGAGCGATCGATTAAACACTTTTTACGGATTTATTTCTGACTTTAAAAAGTTTAAGAAGCTTTGATACGTATTCTTCTTCTGTGGAGATGCTGATAAAATTGATTTGATGCTTGCGGCTAAAACTTGTAAGCGCTTGCTGCCGTGCCGTGTGCTGTGTCGCCATTTTTTCACGGAAGCCACCAAAGGCAGTATTCACCCACACTGTTTTGTTCGATTCATTGTCGAACACGGGAATGATGCCGAGCTTAGGCAATTGTGTTTCACGTTTGTCACTCACGTGAATCATAACAAGGTCATGTTTGCGAGCGAGGGATTTCAGACGATGATCATACCCTTCGTCAATAAAATCAGAGATGATGATGATCACACTTCTTCGCTTGATCGAATCGAGGGCAAACGATATGGCCTTGTTTAAATTAGTTTTGGCCGATTTAGGTTTCAATTTTGAAAGGCTGCTGATAATCTCATAGGCCTGTGCAATTCCTTTTTTGGGTTTTATGAATTTTTCGCGCTCATCCGAATAGCAAATCAATCCAACCTGACTGGATTCTTTGGCACCAGAAAGAGCAAGCACACCGCAAATTTCACTGGAAATATCAAACTTGGTTTTTCCCGGGCTGCCAATGTGTTGAGAGGCGCTAACGTCAAGAATAAAATAAATGGTTTGCTCTTTTTCCTCCTTGAAGGTTTTTACAAAAGTGCCATGCCCTTTTGCCGAAACATTCCAATCGATGGTACGAATATCATCACCATACTGGTAAGGGCGAACATCGTCAAACTCAAGACCCGTGCCTTTAAAGATGGAGTGGAAGTCTCCCTGCATCTGGCTATTAATAGCCTTTCTGATCTGTATTTCGAACTTGCGCAGTTTTTTCAGCAACTCTTTCACTCTGGCACTTTTTTAGCAGCCCCAAAAATAAGAAATATGACTAATTTCGCACCCTACTTTAATGATATGCGGCTTCCGTCAAACAAAATATCCGCTCTAATTGTGGTCTGGTCTTTGGCGGCTGGATTAATATCCTTCAGTTGTACTAAAGAACGACCACCGAAGGATATTCTTGCTCAGGACCAACTAACCAAAATTATGATTGAGTTTTATATGGCAGAGGCTAAACTCAACAATTATTCAATTCCATATGACTCCGCTAACAAACTCTTTATTCCTTTTGAGGAGTCTGTATTGAAAAAGTATGGCGTCTCAGATTCCACGCTTTATAAAACCTATCAGTATTATTTTGACCACCCTAAGGAGATGGAAAAGATTTATGAAATCGTGATTGACTCACTTAGCCTGCGTGAACGAAAAGGAAGCATCACGCCTACGCCTGCAAATTGAAATGATTTTTCCTTTAGAAATTGAACAGCGATTAGGTTTCGATCAGATACGATCAAAGCTAATAAATTATTGTCAGGGACCCTTGGGTGTGCAACGGGTGGTACAGATGGAGTTTTCATCACGCTATCCTGACCTACTTACTTTATTGAGGCAAAATTTTGAATTCAAACTTATACTCGAGTCGGGCAAAGAATTTCCATCTACACTGCACGTTAGTCCGGAAGAACATTTCAAAAGGGCAGCCATTGAAGGAAGCTATCTGGAGGAGGAAGCTTTTCTGCAGATCATAAAGTCGTTACAAATTATCACCGACTGCAAGCACTTCTTTAAGCTACATCAGGAATCTTATCCTGAGTTATTCAAGATTTCATCAGAGATACCAGAACTCAGCAATCTCATCAAAACGCTGCAAGCAAAGTTTGATGATCATGGTTTGGTTCGTGACAACGCCAGTGCCGATCTTTCTAAAATCCGGAGAAGTTTACAAGCAGAGCAGAGCAGAGTGAAGCGCCTGATGGATCATCTTTTTCGCAATGCGGTAGAACAAGGATGGGTTCCGGAGGGAGTTTCGGCTGCCATTCGTGATGGACGATTGGTAATTCCGGTATTGGCAGAACACAAGCGAAAAATAAAGGGCTTTGTGGTAGATGAATCAGCCACAGGGCAAACAATTTATCTGGAGCCGGCTGAGGTATTGGAAGCAAATAATGAGATCAGGGATTTATATCATGCCGAAAGGAGGGAGGTAATAAAGATTCTAAAAGAGTTGACCTCAGTAGTACGAATTCATTTACCTGAATTATATCCGTCATTTCATTTTTTGGGAGTAATTGATTTCACCCGGGCAAAAGCAAAATTCTCCATTGACATATTGGCTGAAATGCCGCATTTGAAAGAGGGTACTGATCTTAATTGGCTTCAGGCACGCCATCCCATTCTTTATTTAAGTTTAAAAGGCAAACGCGAGATCGTTCCGCTTACGATTGACCTGACCGATGAGAATCCTTTCCTTCTCATTTCCGGACCCAATGCCGGTGGGAAATCGGTTTGCCTTAAAACAGTAGGATTGATACAATACATGGTTCAATGCGGCATGTTGCCCTCCTTGCATGATAAATCGACAGTAGGAATTTTTAAGAACATATTTCTGGATATTGGCGATCAACAATCAATCGAAAATGATTTAAGTACCTATAGCTCGCACCTGAAGAATATGGATTTCTTTATTCGTCATTCTGATAACAAGACTCTGGTACTTATGGACGAGTTGGGATCCGGCACCGATCCTAACTTCGGGGGAGGCATTTCTGAATCAATATTAACAGACTTAACGCAGAAAAAAGTGTGGGGCGTGGCCACCACTCACTATTACAACTTGAAATTGTTTGCCAGTAATCATGCAGGTATTCGAAACGGTGCCATGCAGTTTGATTCAAAGAAACTGGAGCCATTGTTTAAACTTGAAATTGGAAAACCGGGGAGTTCTTTTGCCCTGGAGATTGCCCGGAAAACAGGATTGCCTTTAGCCACCCTCGAGCGCGCAGAAAAAATTATTGGTATCGAACTCACCGGTTTGGAAACTTTAATGAAATCAGTAGCCGAGGAAAAACAAATGCTGGATAAGCGGAAGCGAGAGATTGAGCAACGGGAAAAGAAATTGCAGGATACGTTAACGCATTATCAGGCATTGTCAACTGAATTAGAGGGAAAGAAGAAAGAGATTATCAATAAAGCGAAAGAAGAGGCTTCTTCTTTGTTAAAGGAAACAAACCGTGAAATAGAGAAAACGATCCGGCACATACGCGAAAACAAGGCAGAGAAAAAAGAGACCAAAAAAGTAAGGGAGGGATTGCAAACTCTTGTATCTAAAGTGCAGAAGACACCCTCAGCCGAAATTGAGAAGAAGAAAGAGCTCATTGTGGAGGGGGATAAAGTACGGCTGATGGGCCAGGAGGTAACCGGCACGGTACTTTCAATTAAGGATGAAAATGCAGTTGTTCAATTCGGTGATTTGCGTTCTAATATAAAACTAAATAAACTAGTGCGGAGTGATTTGGTTGAGGTAAACCCGACCGCCACCAGGGCGAGATCAATGGGCGTTGATGTCATGCGGAAACAATCAAACTTTGTCAGTAAGCTGGATATACGCGGTAAGCGTGTGGAGGAAGTTACTCCCATCTTAGAGCAATTCATTGATGATGCTATTTTACTTGGGCAGTCCGAATTGAAAATTCTGCATGGAAAAGGCGAAGGTGTTTTGAGGCAGGTGGTGCGAGATCATTTGAAGAAAGTAAAACAAGTGGTGTCACTTTCTGACGAACACGCAGATAGGGGCGGAGTTGGGATTACTGTAGTGATATTAAAATAAAAAAACCCTGCTCCTGGCAAGGTTTATATTTAGAAATAAGCTGAAATCAGAGTTTGAATGTGAACACCCACTGACCTTTTACCACCCCGGTACGGGAAGTATATCCGGCACCATTAAAAGTAAAAGTTATTGAGAGTGTGGTTTCGGTTACTGCATAGGTCATTGGCAGTTCGTCAGCCGTTCCTTTATCACGGATTATTTGTGTTTCCGGAGCAGTACCAAATTCCCAGGATCCGCTGGATTTCCATGGGCTTAATGTAGGTCTTCCTGTAGTGGTGTAACCGAAAGAGGTATTCCCCTTGGTGCCTGAAAGAACAAGTTGAAATGCAGCATAATCAGTTTTTTTATCCACACCATCCAGCGTAACGGCATCCACTTTCCATGTTTTGGAAAGTTTGCCAAGTTGAACATCGGTAATCGGTTCGGGAGCAGGTTTATCATCCTTGCAACTTGAATAAGTTAACAGGGCAACAACCAAACCGAGAAGTGAGAGAATTCTAAATGCCTTCATCTTTTAATGTTTTAAACACCCTAAACTTAAGAAATTGAACTTTGTAAAAAAAACGGGAGTGCAATGATTATAAGAAATTTTATGGTTTAATGGCGTATTTCAATTCTTAGTAACCCTTTCTATAGTCTAAAATATCAATTTTCAGGGCCTCCATGGGGTATTCGTGCTCTTGATTGGAGGCAATGAAAATCAAGGTCTCCTCTGGAACTTGTTCGAGTTGGTTAGTATACCAATCGATTGATTTTCTATCCAAATTCGTGGTTGGCTCATCGAGAAAAAGAGCATTGCATTTTGAGTAGAAAGCAAGTCCCAGCTTTAAACGCTGGCGCATGCCGGACGAAAAGTTAGAGATTACTTTGTCCCGCGCATGATTTAATCCGAACAATTCAATGACTTCTTCGATCGGTTTATTATCCCGCACTTCTTTAAACGAAAAATGAAATTTTACCATTTCGAGTAAGGTAAACTCATCAATCAAATCCATATAGGGTGTGGCAATGGAAATGTGTTTAAAGAAATCACCCTGGGCTATTTCCTGATTGTGTAATTGGCAATGAATCGATCCTGCACTCGGCACGGTTTGTCCCCACAACACTTGTAACAGTGTGGATTTTCCAGATCCGTTTGGGCCGATGATCGCATAGGTGCCCGGTGAATTAAATTGATAGTTGAGGTCTTTAAAAATCCATTCGCGATTATATCGCTTGCTTAGATTTTTTGCGGTAATCCTCATTCAATGGAGGCTGAGTTTGTCGTGAATCCTTTCATTACACCGCGTTCACTGGTGCGAATGAATGAAACGATATAGTCACGTTCTTCACTAGAAGACAATTCACTCTCGACTAAATCGATGGCCTTTGAATTATTGAGCCCTTTCAGAAAAATATAGCGATATACTTCCTGAATTTCATTGATCTTTTCCGGGGAGAATCCTCTCCTTCTTAAACCAACGGTATTAACCCCCGCATAAGTAAGCGGCTCGCGGGCTGCTTTGGTGTAGGGAGGTACATCTTTTCGCACTAACGAACCACCCGATATCATTACATGCGCACCTACTTTTACAAATTGGTGTAAGGCACTGGCTCCTCCTATAATAGCCCAATCTTCGATGGTCACATGGCCAGCTACCTGAACGGTGTTGGCCAGAATGCAATTATTCCCTACGGTGCAGTCATGGGCAATATGCACGTACGCCATCAGTAAACAGTTGCTGCCTACTATGGTCTTAAATTTATCGGATGTCCCTTTACTGATAGTGACATATTCACGGATTACGGTATTGTCACCAATAAATGTTTCTGTTTCTTCACCGGCAAACTTCAAGTCTTGCGGAACGGCAGAGATAGATGCCCCCGGGAACACCTTCACATTTTTTCCAAGCCGCGCTCCTTCCCAAATTACCGCGTTGGGTCCTATCCAGCAATTGTCGCCAATCACCACATTGGATTTAATGGTTGCGAACGGTTCTATTATTACATTATTGCCAATTTTCGCCTCTGGGTGAACGTTGGCTAAGGGAGAATAACTCATGAATCTTTTCGTACAATACTTGCTGTCATAGTGCCTTCGCACACGAGCGTATTGCCCACATATGCGCGACCTCTCATTTTGGCGATGCCTCTTTTGATAGGCGCCAACAAATCGCATTGAATAACGAGTGTATCGCCTGGCAAAACCATTTTCCGAAAACGACACTCATCAATGCCTAAAAAATAAGTCCAGTAATTTTCCGGATCGGGAACGGTGTTTAATACCAGGATGCCACCCACTTGTGTCATGGCTTCTACCTGCAATACACCTGGCATCACCGGGTTGCCAGGGAAATGACCTTGAAAGAATGGCTCATTCATGGTAACATTTTTTATTCCGCAAACGGTCTCCTGATCGAGGTAGATAACTTTATCTACGAGCAAAAAAGGATAACGATGGGGAAGGGTATTAACGATTTGGTTAATATCCATTACCGGTGGTAAATTCGGGTTATAGCGAGGGACACCCTTTTTGTCGGCATCAGCCATGGCCTTCTTTAATTTCTTTGCAAAGGCAACGTTGGCTGCATGACCCGGTCTGGCTGCTAAAATTTGTGCTTTAAGTGGTCTTCCTGCGAGCGACAAATCGCCCACTACGTCCAGTAGTTTATGACGGGCCGGTTCGTTGTTATAACGCAATTCGATGTTGTTCAGAATACCCTCTTTTTTTACTTCTACTTTAGGTTTGCCAAGCATTTTGGCAATGCTATCAAGTTCGTGTGGTTCTACTACACGATCCACGATGACAATGGCATTATTTAAATCACCACCTTTAATAAGATTGTTTTTATAAAGCATTTCCAGTTCATGCAAAAAACAAAAGGTGCGGCAGGAAGCAATTTCTTTTTCGAACTGGCGAATATTGGTAATGGAAGCATGTTGACTTCCTAATACGGGTGAGTTATAATCGATCATCACGGTAACGCGATAATCATCAAGGGGCAACGCGGCAATCTCAACATTACGGGCTGCCTCGCGATAGAAAATGCTATCCTGAACTTCAAAAAAATCACGCAATGCGTTTTGCTCTTCTGTTTCGGCTTCTTTTAATACATTCACAAACTGGATTGAACTGCCGTCCATAATAGGCGCTTCCGGGCCATCCAGTTGAATGAGCACATTGTCAATTTCCAATCCCACGCAGGCGGCAAGGGTGTGCTCGATGGTGCTTACCCGTGCTCCACTTTGTTCGATGGTTGTTCCACGCGATACATCCACCACACGATCGCAATCCGCATCGATTATGGGAGAACCCGGCAAGTCAATCCTTTGAAATTTAATTCCATGATTAGGCTTTGCCGGAAGGAAAGTCATGTTCGTTTGCACGCCTGTGTGGAGTCCCACTCCGGAAAGCGTTACCGATTTCTTAATCGTCTGCTGCTTGTGGTTTAAACTCATAATGAAAAAGTGTGCAAATTTAACCCTGAATATGGGGATTATCCAAAAAGTGGGTAATTGACCAAAAAGGGCACCTTTTTAATACTTTGATGTGCTCTGTTGAGTGCTTGATAAATTTATTGACCTGATCCGTTGTGCGAATCGTTGGATATATGATTGGGCACATCAACTATTTTTTTCTCAAGTTCCCTTAGTCGATAGTTTAGATCAGGCAATTTTTTGAAAACTGCGTACGATCTGAAAAATTCTTTAACATCTAATACCGGGGTGCCCAATAAACGCTGACCTTCTTCTTGAACAGATTTTCCAATTCCCGCCTGGGCTCCAATACTCGTATTGTTTGCAATCACCAGGTGTCCGGCAATTCCAACTTGCCCAGCGACCACGCAGTTTTCTCCAATTTTGGTTGAACCGGAAATGCCTGTCTGCGCAGCAATGACCGTATTTTTTCCAATTTCAACATTGTGAGCAATCTGAATAAGGTTATCCATTTTAACACCCTTGCGGATGATGGTCGAATCTCCCAATAGAGTAGCGCAATCAATGGTGGTATTGGCACCAATGGTTACGTTGTCTTCTATCAATACATTGCCCAGTTGCGGAATAGTTTTATAGGTGCCATCCTCCTGGGGTGCAAAGCCAAACCCGTCACTTCCTACTACGGCACCGGCATGAATAACACAATTGGCCCCCATCCGGGTACCTGAGTATAATTTTACATTCGCGTGCAGAATTGTGTTGTCGCCAATTATTGTGTTGTCGCCAATAAATACGTGTGGATATATTTTTACATTATCACCAATCTTTACATTGCTTCCTATATAGGAAAAAGCACCTCTGTAAATGTTTGATCCCGTTGTTGAATGATCGCCAATAAAGGAAGGCAGCTCGATGCCTGTTTTTTGAAATGATATTAATTTATGATACTCCTCCAGAAGCGTTGTGAAACTGGAATAAGGATCCTCCACGCGGATCAATGAACAGGAAATACTTTTCTTAGCCTGAAAATCTTTTTTTACAATAACGGCACTCGCCTGTGTGGTATAAATGAACTGCTCATATTTAGGATTCGATAAAAAGGAAATCTGTCCTTTTTTGGCATCTTGAATTTTTGCTAACATATTGATCTTTTCAGATCCATCGCCCGCTACTTCTCCGCCCAACATGGCAGCAATTTGAGTAATGCTAAACTCCATATTTTTTCAATGAGTGATTTAATGTTGGGTTGCTTACTTCCAGCGTGGGCCTGAAAAATGCCATCTACAAAGATACATTTTTGGGCCAGCATAAATAGTTTTTTTCAACGATTTTGCTGATCGCCTTAATGCTTGGAAGATCCGATGCGAGAGCAATGTCTAGCACCTCTCCTTGTTTGGTAAGAATGTTGATTGATTTACCTCCCGACACATAGGCTTCATTGCTTACCGTGCCCAAAGAATAAAGATAATTTGTTTCATTCCTAAGAATTCCAAAGACCTGGTGAATTTCCTGTCTTGCTTTTTCAACCATGCTTTTGCGAATCGGATCAGTGGATAATATGATTTGAAATAATTCCCGAACCATTAGTCGATTACATAAACCAGACAAAATTGGGTCAGGATGGTTCTTCCAGAATTTCATGGCTCCCCACACATCATGATCATCCATTTGGCCGAAGGCGTCCAATAATTCCGGCCGTTGACTAAAATCGTCAATCGTGTAGGCGTTGATGAGTAAATCTTTTAGTGCCGGTGAGACAATCAAATCTTCACCTGCGCGCAACAGATACTGAGCCCTTCGAATAATATTCACAATCATACGCTCGGCACTCAAGGCCGTTTTATGCAGATACACCTGCCAATACATAAGCCTGCGTGAGTGCAAAAAACTTTCAATACTATAGATGCCTTTTTCTTCCACGACCAATTCATCATGATGAACGGATAGCATGGAAATGATCCGATCCACTCCGATCGTTCCTTCCATCACACCGGTAAAGAAGCTATCTCTCGTAAGATAATCAAGTCGGTCAATGTCGAGTTGGCTACTGATTAGCTGGTGAAAAAACTTTCGTGGGTAGGTATTCCTGAAAAAGCTCATGGCCAATTCCAACTCACCATGAAATTGCGTATTGAGAGTTTTCATGAAAAGAAAAGACAGGCTCTCATGATGTACTTCCTGTAACAAAGTTTCTTCCAGCGCATGGGAAAGTGGCCCATGACCAATGTCATGAAGCAGGATGGCAATGAGTGCTGCCTGTTCCTCCTGATCACTGATTTCTATGCCCTTTAAGCGCAGATTTTTCATGACCTTATCCATCAGGTGCAAGGCCCCTAATGCATGATGAAAGCGCGTGTGCTGGGCACCCGGATAAACCAGATTGCTTAAACCCAATTGCTTGATGTATCGCAGCCTTTGAAAGTAAGGGTGTTGAATCAAATCATAGATCAGCTCATTCTGAATAGAGATGAACCCATACACCGGGTCGTTAATGATTTTCTTTTTGTTCAATCGGGCAGGGAAGATTGAGGTTTATAACGTAAATTAGACAGATTTTTCTAAACGATTTCCATGCAAAGATATAGCATTTTGTGGGCCGATGATGAGATTGATTTGTTGAAGCCCCATATTTTATTCCTGACACAACGAGGATATGATATTACTCCCGTAAACAATGGTTCGGATGCCGTTGAATTAAGTGAATCCAAACATTTTGATGTGGTCTTTCTTGACGAGCACATGCCCGGTATGTCAGGCCTGGAGGCACTTGCGCTGATTAAAAATAATAAGCCTAATCTTCCGGTGGTGATGATCACCAAGAACGAAGAAGAGCACATTATGGAAGAGGCCATTGGTGCTAAGATTGACGATTACCTGATCAAGCCCATTAACCCGAGTCAGATTCTTTTGGCCATAAAGAAAATACTGGATAACAAAAGATTGGTGATTGAAAAAACCAACCTTAATTATCAGCAGGATTTCAGGAAGATCAGCCTGGCCTTTATGGACGATATGAACCACGAGCAGTGGGCAGATATCTACAAGAAGCTGGTGTTCTGGGAACTTCAAATGGATGATGCTGATAATCGGGATATGGGTGAAGTATTGGAGATGCAAAAAGTAGAAGCTAATCTGAATTTTTGCAGATTCATTAAACGCAATTATGAGAGCTGGCTGAATAATCCGAATATCGAAAAACCTCTTCTTTCGCATCAGATCATGAAGAAGAAGGTGTTTCCTGAACTGAAGGCTGGTGAATCTACTTTTTTTATTTTGATTGATAACCTGCGCTATGATCAGTGGAAAGTAATTGAGCCGGTGCTTTCAGAATATTTTAATGTAGAAAAAGAGGATACGTATTATTCTATATTGCCTACCACTACTGCCTACGCGCGCAATGCAATTTTTTCAGGCATGCTTCCTTCCGATATGGCCAAAGTCCATCCTGAATTATGGGTGGGTGAAGATGAGGATGAATCGAAGAATAATTTTGAAGACGAGTTTCTGGCGAAGCAGATTAAGAAAAATAATTTACCCATCCGGTTTTCCTATAACAAGATCAAGAAATTAGAAGAGGGACGTGATCTTGCAGACTCTATCAACAATCTCTTTCACAATGATCTGAATGTGATTGTATACAATTTTGTGGATATGCTTTCGCATGCACGAACCGACATGGCTATGGTGCGAGAGTTAGCTCCCGATGAGGCCGCCTATCGCTCGATCACCAAGTCGTGGTTTATGCATTCTCCGTTGTTTGAAATTCTTAAAAAGATAGCAGATAAGAAATCAAAGGTGATCATCACCACCGACCACGGGACCATCCGCGTGAAGCGACCATTCAAAATCGTTGGCGACAGGGCGGTAAACAGCAACCTCCGCTATAAGCAAGGAAAGAATCTGGGATACGAAGGCGCCAAGGTGATGGAGGCTTTGAAACCTGAACGCTTTTTTCTTCCTAAAACGAATGTTTCAACTTCCTATGTCTTTGCGATAGAAGATCAGTTTTTTGCATATCCGAATAACTACAACTACTACGTGAACATGTATAAAGACACTTTTCAGCATGGAGGAGTGAGCCTGGAGGAGATGATCATTCCTTTTATTTTATTAACTTCGAAAAATGCCTGATGCGTTGAAGGTGGTAGGTTTGGGCCCTCATCATATTGATGATTTACCCAAAGCCGCTGCGGAATTGGTGAAGCAAGGTGAAGGGCATACCGTGTGGTTGTTAAAAGGTGAAATGGGATCGGGTAAAACTACGTTGGTGAAACAGATTGTAGAGCAGTTGGGAGTTGAGGGAACGGTGTCCAGTCCTACATTTTCCATCGTCAACCAATATGGCAATACAAATGGAAGGGTGGTGTATCACTTTGATTTGTACCGCTTAAAAAATGAATTGGAAGCATTCGATATTGGATTGGAGGAATATTTAAATTCCGGAAGCGTATGCTTGATTGAGTGGCCGGAAAAACTTGAGAAACTGCTGCCCGATCAATACTTCGAGGTGCAGATTGAACCATATGATTTATTGAGAAGGAAAATATATTATCGCAGGCATGACTGAAAAGAAGAAAAGCGGATTTGAAGCATTGGCTAAATCAAGCCTTTATCCGCAAGAGGAAATGTTAAAAGTAAAGAAGGGAAAGCATTCCTTTTTTATCGGCCTACCAAGAGAAATCTCCTTACAGGAAAATCGGATTAGCCTCACACCGGATGCCGTGGCCATTCTGGTAAATAATGGTCACGAAGTGTGGGTGGAAACCTTGGCGGGTGAAGGCTCAAAGTTTTCGGATAAGCAATACAGCGAAGCGGGAGCTAAAATTGTCTATTCCGTTGAAGAAGTTTATAAGGCGGACTTCATTCTGAAAATTGAACCTCCAACGTTGGAGGAAATAGAATACTTCAAGCCCGGACAGACGCTGATCTCAGCCCTTCAAATGGGTAATTTGAAACAGGAATGCGTGAATGCCCTGCTAAAAAAGAAAGTAACGGCTTTAGCATACGAATTCATTGAAGATAAAGTGGGAGGCATGCCGATTGTTCGTGCCATGAGCGAAATTGCGGGAAGCACGGTAATGTTAATTGCTGCTGAATATTTGAGTACAGTTAATAAGGGGAAAGGAATTATTCTAGGAGGAATTACCGGAGTGCCACCCACCAAAGTGGTGATTATTGGTGCGGGAACCGTGGCCGAATATGCGGCCCGTGCGGCCCTAAGTTTGGGAGCTGAAATTCAGGTTTTTGACAACCACCTTTATAAACTCAGGAGGATCAAGCACACCTTGGGGCATCAGTTTTATACTTCGACCATAGATACCATCACACTTAGTGAAAGTCTGGAAAATGCCGATGTAGTGATTGGTGCTTTACGTGCTGAAAAAGGAAAAGTACGACATGTGGTTTCGGAGGATATGGTGAGTAGAATGAAACCGGATTCATTAATCATTGATCTTAGTATTGATCAGGGTGGGTGCATTGCAACTTCCGAAATAACCAGCTTGAACAAACCGGTCTTCCGCAAATATGATGTCATTCATTATTGTGTTCCCAATGTTGCTTCGAGGGTTGCCAACACGGCCACCACAGCGTTGAGCAATATTTTTACGCCTACTATTTTAAGAGCTGCCGAAGAAGGTGGTGTAGAAGAAATGATTTTCTCTCACAGATGGTTTATGAAAGGAGTGTATACCTATAAAGGTAGTTTAACCAATGAATCGGTGGCACGGAAGTTTGGAATGAAGTTTAAAAATATTGAATTACTCCTTGCTGTAAGGATGTAGTTTAGAGATTGTAATAAAAGAAAAATAGATAAGCATGAGAGGATTGGTCTTGTTTCTCGCAATTAGTTTTACGTATGTCAGCTCATTTGCTCAATGGGCAATACCTGCCAATATGCGTGCTGAAAATACGTTGGATAGGCTATCGGACAAAGGAGGATTATCCCGTTCTGACCTTTTGTATGGTATTCCCATGGCGCCAGGAAATGTAATTGGAGATAATTTTCTGGATAAGAAATGGAATAAGGCCACGATTCTTCTTTATCAATCGGAAACGATGATTGAAGGCCAACCGGTGAAGTATGATATAAAAAGTGATGTTATAGAAATTAAAACAAATGCGGGCATTAAGATATTGAATAGTGATAAAGTCAAAAACATGGTGTGGGTTGATTCCCTTACATCAGAACCACATTACTTTATAAATGCTTCGGAATTAAAAAAGGATGGTGTTGAATCCAGGGGGTTACTTGAAGTAATCGTTGATGGAAACTTGCCTCTATTGAAGAAGACCGAAATTTATGTAAAACAGCCAACATATAATGCTGCGTTGGATGCAGGTTCAAAAGACACCAAGATTTTTCAAAAGGAAGTGTTTTTATATTCCAGCGAGAAAAATCTACTTGTGATAAAGAATAAAAAAGATGTTTTAGCGGCCGCGGGTGACCGCAAGGCAGAAGTCGAAACTTTTATCAAAGAAAATAAGATTAATACAAATAAACTTCCCGGCCTAAAGAAAGTCTTCGAGTTACTTAACGCCAAGCAGGAGAAGTTACTCTGATAAATTCTTTAGGGCTTCCTCGTAAGATTTTATCTTGGTCTCAGCGTCTTGCTTTTTCTTTCTTTCTACTTCAATCACCTGCGGTGGGGCGCTGTTCACAAACTTTTCATTGGATAGTTTCTTTTCTACCGAGACAAGGAATCCACGTTGGTACCCCAGTTCTTTCAAAATGGTTTCACGTTCTTTGCCAACATCAATTTTGCCATCTAAGGGAATGAAAAACTCTGTGGTCTTTATTACAAACCCTGAAGCGTTAGCTACCGTACCTACCGTGAATGAAATTTCACTGAGGTTGGATAACTTGTTTATAATCGGCCAAAATGATTGAATTAAAATCTGATCTCCCGACTTCACCACCAATTTCAATGATTCTTTCGGAGAGATTCCTTTGCCGTTTCTGAAATTTCTAATCTCTGTAATGATCTCCAAGGCATAAGCGCTTTCATTAATAATACGTTCGTTGGTCGCTTTTGCTTTGGGCCAGCGGGCAACAATCAAGCAATCTTTCGAATCACGTTCTTTTAATTCATGCCAAAGCTCTTCAGTAATAAAGGGCATGAATGGATGAAGTATTTTTAAAATGCTTTCGAAATAATCAATGGTCTTTGCTAACGTTTCCTTGCGAATAGGCTTACCAAATTCCGGCTTCACCATTTCCAGATACCAGGCACAGAAATCATCCCAGATTAGTTTATAGGTTGTCAACAGGGCATCGGATATTCTGAATTTGGAATAATGATCTTCGAGTTCCGTTAGTGTTTGATTGAGTTTTGATTCAAACCAGTTGATTGCCACCTGATCTGTTTCAGGCACCGCCCCTTCGTAGGTTTCCCATCCTTTTACTAATCGGAAAGCATTCCAGATTTTATTGGCAAAATTTCTTCCTTGTTCACATAGCTTTTCGTCAAAAGGCAAATCATTACCTGCCGGTGAACTGAATAACATTCCGGTGCGAACGCCATCAGCACCATACTTGGCAATTAGATCGAGCGGATCGGGTGAATTCCCAAGAGACTTCGACATTTTTCTGCCGAGTTTATCACGCACAATTCCTGTGAGATACACATTCTTAAAAGGCATTTCACCGCGATACTCGTACCCTGCGATAATCATACGGGCTACCCAGAAGAAAAGAATTTCAGGAGCCGTCACTAAATCGTTGGTAGGGTAGTAATAGTTTAGGTCTGCATTGCCCTTGTTGTTCTTCGAATCCTTGAAAATAGAAGTATCAAAAACAGCCATCGGCCACAACCAGCTTGAAAACCAGGTGTCCATTACATCGGTATCTTGTTTCAGCAAGGTGTTGACACTGCCCGGGTTTTCTTTTTTATACAACTCAAGTGCTTCCGCTTCAGTTTTTGCAACAAAGTAATTGCCTTTGTCATCATACCATGCCGGAATGCGATGCCCCCACCAGAGTTGCCGGGAGATACACCAGTCCCGCACATTGGCCATCCAATGATGATAGGTGTTTTTAAATTTGGATGGAATTAGATTGATTGTATCGTTCATCACATTTTCCAACGCTGGCTTTGTGATGGTGTCCATTTTTAAAAACCATTGTAGAGAAAGACGGGGTTCAATCACGGCATCGGTGCGCTCTGAGTGACCTACATTACTTTTGTAATCCTCAACCTTTGACAAGAAACCTTTCTCGTCCAGTTCTTTGGCAATTTTCTTTCTGGCTACGAAGCGATCTTCACCCACATAGATTTGAGCTTTCGCGTTGAGCGTTCCGTCTTCGTTGAGAATGTCAATGATCTCAAGGTTATGTTTCTTACCCAACTCGTAGTCATTCATGTCGTGGGCAGGTGTTACTTTTAAACATCCTGTTCCAAAATCCATGGTCACATACTCGTCTTCAATAATCGGAATGCTTTTATTGATTAAAGGAATCTGAACGCGTTTACCTTTCAGATGCTTGAATCTTTCATCATTGGGATTAATGCAGATGGCACTATCGGCCATGATCGTTTCAGGGCGCACGGTAGCAATCGTCACACACTGATCAACACTACCAACTAAGGGATATTTGATGTAGTACAGTTTAGATTGTACATCCCTGTGGATAACCTCATCATCAGAGAGGGCAGTCTTTCCGGCAGGGTCCCAATTCACCATGCGGAGTCCGCGGTAGATATATCCTTTTTTATGAAGATCGATGAATACATCAATAACGGCTTCGTAATAATCAGGGTCCATTGTAAACTTTGTGCGACCCCAATCACAGGAGGCTCCCAGCTTTTTTAATTGTTCCAGAATGATGCCTCCGTATTTTTCCTTCCACTCCCAGGCATATTTCAGAAACTCATCACGGGTAAGGTCTGATTTCTTGATTCCCTTTTCGCGAAGCATGGCAACAACCCGCGCCTCAGTGGCGATGGAGGCATGGTCAGTGCCAGGCACCCAGCAAGCTTCTTTCCCTTCCATGCGCGCTTTACGCACCAATACATCCTGAATAGTATTATTGAGCATGTGCCCCATATGGAGCACTCCGGTTACATTGGGGGGAGGTATTACAATGCAATACGGTTCTTTATCAGGATTGGGCTCAGAATGAAAAAACCCTTTTTCCATCCAGTATTGATACCATTTATTTTCAACCTCGGCAGGACTGTATTTAGTAGAAAGCGCCATAAAATTTAGTGAACTTAGAAGACCGCAAAAATAGGAAAAGGGAATGAATGGAGACCTCTAATTTTTAGGGGAAAATACCGGTTAGGATCACTTAACCGCCATTCGTATGCGCCACGAGGAGGGGTATAAGTTATTGAACCTGTTCCCTAGCAGGTTTACCCAACCGAGAGAATTCTCCTGATATTTCACCAGTGCAAATCCTCTTCTTTCTTCATCTCTTGCAAAGGTTTCTTTTCTGAGATACATAAGTGCTTGATCCAGCGTTAGATTGATTTTTTGAAAATGTTCTTCATTAAGATGTATGGAAAGGGCAAAGGCATGTTCGGGTATCAGCTTATCATGTTTTACTTCGGCCACAGCGGTTCCCTTTGTCACAATGTTTAGCCGTTCTTGAATTAATTGAACATCTTCACACAACAAAACTGGAATGGTGATCAATAAATTTTCTTGTTGAATGAAATCAAACTGATCGGGGTGAAGTATCCACTCATTTAATCGTTCGATGATTTTTTTTGGAGCATAAGTGAATCGCCTTTTTGATTTAAACCTTAACTCTTTTGAACTTGTTGTTTTTTGTAAAACCGAAATAAAAAAACCTTCGCCTTTCACCCGGTGTGGATAGCATCGATAACCAATGGCATTTTCTTTTTGAATGGTTTCAACTCCCCAGGCGGGATCGATGGAAAGCGGTATAAACTCAAAAGCTTTTTCTTGTGATAACCAGATTAAATTCCTTTCGTTCTCTTGGTCATTGTAGGTACACGTACTGTAAATCAGTATCCCATTCTCCTTCAGCGCAGGGAGTACGTCACTCAGAATTCTGCGCTGGCGCTGAGAACAGAGTTGCACATTATCGATTGACCATTCTGTCATGGCATCAGGATCTTTTCGAAAAAGACCTTCGCCTGAACAAGGTGCATCCACTACGATCACATCAAAGTATCCTTCCAGTCTATTAAAGTTTTCCGGATCGTTGCCCGTTACTACCACATTGGGGTATCCCCACTTTTGAATGTTCTCTGAAAGAACGGAAGTGCGTGATCGAATTACTTCATTCGAAACCAACAAGGAGTCTGAGTTTATTAAGCTTAATATATGCGTTGATTTCCCTCCGGGGGCAGCACATAAATCAAGCACCCGCAATGGTTTAGTAAGATCAGTTGATTGCACAAAGGCTTGCTCGAGCAACATTGAACTTGCTTCCTGCACATAATAGGCACCGGCATGCAGGGCTGGATCAAGTGTAAAAACAGGTCGCTCAGTTAAATATCTTCCATATCGGGTCCAGGGTATCGGGTCCGAGTATAGCAGTCTGCTTTTTTTAGGATTTAATCGAATACTGACTGGTGATGCTTTTTGAAGGGTTTCAACAAAATCATCGAAGCCAGGTCCAAGTTCAGAACGCATCCTTTCCTCAAACTCTTTTGGTAAACTTGGTATGTTTTTCATTTCAGCGAGAAAAATAAGAACTATTTTTGAGTTGTATGTTAAATGCCAATGATCCGAAATTAAAAAGTTGGGTGGAAGTGCCTAAAGATTCTGATTTTCCTATTCAGAATCTCCCCTTTGGAATTTTCAAAACAGATTACTTATCACCCGTGGCAGGTGTCGCCATAGGTAATCATATTCTCGATTTGGTGTACCTGCATGAAAATGGTTTTTTGGATGGTCTGGGATTGCCTTCAGGAATTTTCAACCAAAAAGAGTTAAATGGTTTTTTAGCTCTTGGCAGAAAGAAAGGAAGAGAAGTGAGAGAAAGAATTTCTGAGCTACTGCGTCACAACAATGATGAATTAAAATCTAACATGGTAGCGCGGGAGATGGCGCTTGTTAATATGAATGAGGTGGAGATGCAATTACCTGTAAAGATTTGCAACTACACGGATTTCTATAGCAGTGAAGAGCACGCCACTAATGTAGGTTCGATGTTTCGTGATCCCAAAAATGCATTGCTTCCAAACTGGAAACATTTGCCGGTGGGTTACCATGGTCGCGCATCGTCCATTGTTGTTTCCGGCACACCGATTCATCGACCTAAAGGTCAGATCAAGCCAGCTGATTCAGAGTGGCCGGTATTTTGTCCTTCACAGAAATTGGATTTTGAATTGGAGGTAGGCTTCATCACCTGTTCGGAGACACAATTAGGATCATCGATATCAGTGAAGGAGGCGGAGGATCATATTTTCGGAGTAGTACTTTTTAATGATTGGTCAGCACGGGATATTCAACAATGGGAGTATGTACCACTCGGACCTTTTTTGGGAAAGAATTTTGGATCAACCATGTCACCGTGGATTGTAACATTGGATGCGTTGGAGCCTTTTCGCGTGAAAGGTCCTGAACAGTTTCCGAATGTGCTTCCTTATTTATCCGTTGAGGGAGAAAAGAATTTTGATTTAATGCTCGAAGTATTAATTAAACCGGGGCAATCGGATCCTACAACAGTAAGTAGAACCAATTTCAAATACATGTATTGGAATATCAATCAGCAATTGGCGCATCAAACCGTGAATGGCTGTAATATTCAGGTAGGAGATTTGTATGCTTCAGGTACAATCAGCGGACCATCACCGGGCTCTTTCGGTTCTATGTTAGAGCTTTCATGGAATGGTCAACGACCACTTCACATGCTGGATGGTTCCGAGCGCAGGTTTCTTGAAGATGGAGATACGGTGATTATGAAAGGGCATGCCGAAAAAGACGGAGTGCGAATTGGCTTTGGTGAATGTAGCGGAAAAGTTTTACCCGCAAATTAATTTCCATGATTACCATTGATCCGAAGAGTATACCGGTTCCGAAATTACAAAGCTATTTGCAAGGAACGGTTTCACCCAGGCCTATTGCCTTCGTAAGCTCGGTGGATGCAAATGGATTAGTGAATTTAAGTCCGTTCAGTTTCTTCAACATGTTCAGCATGAATCCTCCGATTCTTATTTTCTCTCCTTCCAGAAGAGTCAGAGATAATACTACTAAACACACCCTTCAAAATGTGTTGGAAGTGCCGGAAGTGGTTATCAATATTGTGTCTTATGAAATGGTTGAGAAGGCATCGCTGGCCAGTTGCGATTTCCCGAAAGGGACCAGTGAGTTTGTGAAGGCGGGGTTCACCGAATTGTCCTCAGTAAAAGTGAAACCTCCTCGTGTAGCTGAGTCGCCCGTATCTTTTGAATGCAAAGTGAAACAAGTTATTCCGCTGGGATCAGAGGGAGGTGCTGGAAATCTTGTTATTTGTGAAGTGATCTTACTGCATGTGAAAGAAGAGATCGTTGATGCAGAGGGAAAAATAAATCCACATAAATTAGATGCCGTTGCCCGCATGGGAGGGGATTATTATTGCAGGGCTTTTGGTGACAGTATTTTCACAGTTCCTAAGCCAAATGAAAAAGTGGGAATTGGGTTCGATCAGATTCCCGAGCAAATAAAAAACAGTAAAGTGCTTACAGGAAATGATCTGGGTAGATTGGGTAATATTGAAAAGTTGCCAGATCATGAAAGTGTAAAACTTTTTAGAGCAAATCCTGATTGGCTGAGTGCTTACAAGAATGGTGAAGAGGCAGTTCATCGGCTGGCTCAGCACTATTTACGTGAAGGAAGAGTGGAAGACGCGTGGAAAACACTGTTATAATCCGCAACAAACAAAAATGCCAGAATTTCTTCCGGCATTTCCCTTTATCTTCTTTGTTAAAATTTTAATCTCTATAAAGCACTGCTTTCACTGCCTTCACAGTCTTCGCTACATTCGGAAGAATAACCTCGATTAAGGTGGGTGCATACGGCAGAGGCACATCCATATTATTTATTCTGTAAATGGGAGCATCCAGATAGTCGAATGCATGCTTTTGAATGTGATAGGTAATCTCTGTGGCGATGGATGATAAAGGCCAGGCCTCTTCAACAATTACCAATCGGTTTGTTTTCTTTACGGATTCCACCACCGAGGCATAATCGATGGGACGTACAGAGCGAAGGTCAATAACTTCCGCAGAGATTCCTTCTTTCTCCAATTCCTGTGCAGCCGCCAAAGCGACCTTCATAATTTTTCCAAAGGAAACGATCGTAACATCGGTGCCGCTTCTCTTTACATCGGCTACACCAATAGGAATTAAGTATTCTTCAATAGGCACTTCACCCTTATCGCCATACATTAATTCAGATTCCATAAAAATAACAGGATCGTTGTCACGGATGGCTGTCTTCAGAAGACCCTTTGCGTCATAGGGCGTATATGGAACTACTACCTTTAATCCGGGAGTGTTGGCAAACCAATTTTCAAAGTTCTGAGAGTGCTGCGCTCCTAATTGTCCGGCATTTCCGGTTGGGCCGCGAAACACCATAGGAATATTAAACTGTCCGCCAGACATGGAATACATTTTGGCAGCAGCATTAATCACCTGATCGATGGCAACCAATGAAAAATTGAAAGTCATGAACTCAACGATGGGCCTGAGTCCATTCATTGCTGCACCTACGGCTACGCCTGCAAATCCAAGCTCGGCAATGGGGGTGTCAATAACCCGGTCTGGACCAAACTCGTCAAGCATGCCCTGACTTACTTTGTAGGCACCATTATACTCCGCTACTTCTTCGCCCATCAAAAATACGCCTGGGTCTCTCCTCATTTCTTCGTTCATGGCTTCGCGGAGTGCCTCTCTGTATTGAATTTCTCTCATAGCTGCCGTTTGTTTGGAAAGCCCGTAAAAATAGGTATCTGGAATTACAGGATAAAATGTTAGTCCGATTTTTTCCCAATTACTAACCGGAAAGGCAACAAAAAACCCCGGCTTTTTTGGCCGGGGTCTTTATCGTTACGAAAAACCTTATTATTTCAATGCGTTTCTGAATGACTCAGTGGCAGTGAATTTTGAGAATTCAAGGTCAGTGAGCGCCTTATCCTTAAGTGAAGAATCAATTTTCACAGCACTGGTAAGATTGCTTACAACAGCATCGCCATTTCCTGCACGGGCAGCAGCTACGGCTGCACCATAATACGCTATGGCAAAATTGCTGTTTTTGCGAGAAGCTTCAGCAAAAGAGGATGAAGCGTTGCTATAATCTTTGTTTAGCAACTGTGCTAAGCCTTTGTTGAAAAGGTTCACATGGGTGTCGGTTGCAGAAGAAGTTGAACTTACGGCAGCACTGTAGTTAGCCATATAGATTTCAGAAGCTCCTTTCACTCCATTTACACCGCGAGTAACTTCGTTATTTGCTCCGCGAAGTGCTTTTGATGCATAGCTATAAGCTTTGTATGGGTTTCCATTCCAAAGCGCAACAGACGCCAGGTTAGCATTTACTTCAGGGGTTTCCTGAATTTTCGATGCGATATCGAATTGGGCGGCAGCCTTTGGTGCTAATTCAGCGGCACGTGAAGTGTTTTCAATTGCCATCTGAAGGTAAGCAGCGCCTAAGTTGTTATGAGCAGCCCAGTTTGTTCCTTTTTTAGTAGCGGCCTCATAGATCGTTGCTTTCTCTTCAAGAGAAGGTGTGAGTGTAGCAGAATACATCAGCTCATCGAAGCTAAGGGTATCTGATTTCACTTCACCTTTGGTGATTTGCTTTGCTAATACAGAGATCTCGGCATCGGTCTTCTTCACTTTGATGATTAAGATTTCAGTCTTGGCAGTACGTAATCCAGGATATACATCTTTGAATACCTTGTTATAGGTCTTCAGTTTTTTCATTTGCTTTTCCTGATCTTCGAAAGATCCACCTGCATTAATGATATTCATATAGGCAGATTTATCATCAGCAGTAATCCCTTCGTAAGCGGCAAGAGAAGTTTTGAATTCTGACCAATCATCAACGATAGGCTTAAGAATGAATTTAATTTCATCTGCCATGCCTTTGTAATCGTATTTTTTCATCTGAGCGCGATAGTATTTCTCTATCGCTTTAGCACGTTCTTCAGAAAGTTTAGTGTTGATACGTTCAGCACCTTCTGGTGAGTGAGTTCCGGTGATGGTTACTGTACGGGTTACGTTCTTTGAAGCGATAAATGCATCCAATTGCTTTCCTTTTTCAGCTTTTGTCTCTGAATTACGAAGTACGGACTTACCTCTTTCAAAAATGAAATCAGGGATGACAACCGGAATAAGTTCTTCCTGATTATTATATGAATGTGCAGCGAAAGCAGCATAGTATGAATTCTGAACCAACTTTGAGGTGGTGATAATGCCAGTGGCCAGTGGCATACGAGGGGTGGTCTTTGACTTGGTTCCTTTTGAGGCAACGCCCTGAACTTCTACGGTTCCGATTTTGTAAGCGTCTTTATAAGGGAATGAGAAAGCTTTAGCAACCTTAGTTTCTTCCGTGCTGCTGTTAGGATAGTCCTCAGCCTTCAATACTACTGGCTCAAGGGCTAGTTCATTTTCACCATACTTATAGAAAGTATTCAGCGTGTAAACGGTGCCTTTGCGGAGCATCTTAACAGGAATGGTTCCAGACAAGTCCAGGTTAACGGTGTCTTTGTGAACTTCAAGCGGATTAGGCTTAATTTCTAACTTTTGTTCTTTGGAGGCTTTAATCATCTGAGGAAGGGTGCAGCTCGAGATGGTGAGCGTTCCTATGATCAGCATAGCGTAAAATAATTTTCTCATGGATTTTTGAATTTTTGGTTTCCGAAACGAGGTGCGAAGTTAGCTTTAACCTCGTTTTTTTGCAATGATAATTAAAAATATTACACTTAATGGGCTATTTATGCAGTATATGAGGCTTATATTTGCAGACCTAAATTATTTTCGATAAACAGACTTTAACTCAGGTAAATGGTAGGGGAATAACACGAAACGGAAAGAATTATGACTGGATTAATCGATCGACTTCAACACTTATTTGAGAAGCATGCCTTTGGTGTATGCACTGCATTAGGTGAAAAGATGGGTATCGCCACCTTTTCGATACGCCTGTTTTTCATTTATACCTCTTTTATGACCTTTGGCTCGCCAATCATTATCTATCTTTCATTGGCATTTATCATGAATATGCGTTCCCATTTAAGGAAACGCAGTACAATCTGGGAGTTTTAAAACTTAGCAAGATCTCCAAAGGTCTTATTCTTCAGGAGAAAGTATTGATAAGGGAGTAGATTCCTATATACCCTCTTAACCTTAAATCCGTGCAATTTTTTTGCGATCTCTCTTCTTTTGGCAAGATCCGACTTCAGGTTTTTAAAGAAATCGAAATGAGCGCTCAACACAGCCTTTGCATGGGCCGAATTGCCATTAACTAAGAAAAGCCCGGCAGCAAACCAATCCAGGATCAGGCGCACAGGAAGCTTCCACAACAATTCATCTAGTGCCAAATGTTTGATTAACAGACTCAGGCCATTTCTGAAGTTGAGATGGGTTTTTCTGGGATTTGACGAAGAGAGGGTTCCGCCCCCCAGATGGTATACGCTACTTTTTCCCTGGTAGCAGACTTTATAACCTGCGCGATTAAGTCGCCAGCAGAGGTCAATTTCTTCCATGTGCGCAAAGAAATCCTCATCAAACCCTCCTGATTTTTTAAAAACCTCTGCTTTGATGAAAAGGCAGGCCCCGGTAGCCCAAAATACTGGACGCTCATCGTTGTATTGGCCATAGTCTTCTTCAAGATGTGAAAATATCCTGCCCCTGCAGAATGGATATCCAAGTGAATCAATGAAGCCACCGGCCGCACCGGCATATTCGAATTTATTCCGTTCCCTGTAGGATAGAATTTTGGGCTGTGCAGCAGCGATGTTGGAGTCGCTTTTCAAAAGAGTGATCACGGGTTCAATCCAGCCCGGGGTCACTTCTACATCGGAGTTGAGGAGTACGAAATATTCTGCTTCTATTTTACGGAGAGCAAAGTTATAACCGCCACAGTAGCCACGGTTACGATCAATTTTTAAAACCTCTACCTGAGATGAGAACTCTGATTTGAGTAATTGAACGGAATCATCGGTAGACGCATTATCGGCCACTATGATTTTTGCAGTGCCGCTAAATTGAATGACAGAGGGGAGAAACTGTTTAAGGAAATTTCTTCCATTGTAATTCAGAATGACAACCGCTACTTCGGTCATCCCATGAAGCTACTTAGGTCCATACCCGGTATGTTGGGCAATAATCCTTCGGTTGCTTTTTTTAACTCCTCCTTTGCCAACACGTCCGCTTCTTCCGAAGCTTTATTCACAGCGGCAACAACCAGATCCTGAACAAGCACTCTATCTTCTGCTTTGAGAATGAGCGGATCAATATCAATTGCGATCACTTGCTTTTTGCCATTCACAACAGCACGCACCATACCACCTCCCGCTTCACCGGAAACTTTTATATCCACCAATCTATCCTGGGCTTCTTTCATCCTTTGCTGTACTTCCTTCATCTTGCCCATCATCTTCATCATGTCAAACATAACCTGGAGGTTTAATTATTATACAATAGTCAAAGGTAAATGATTTACGGTGAAGTAGTAAAATCGGTGACGATCAGTTGTTTTTTTTCAGAATCACCACCGTGCCCTCTTCGGAAAAATTTCTTCCCGCCTGATCGATAATTCGTGCTACCCACACATAGGTTCCTTCGGGCATCACCCGTCCGCTTTGCGTTCCATCCCACGGTTCGTTTTTATCGGTGAAGAAGACCATGGTGCCCCATCGGTCAAATATTTTGAGTTCCATCTTTACGATGTATTGACCAAAAACAGAGAAGGTTTCATTTTCAATGGGCCCTGTTCCATCAGGAGTGAAGGCAGTGGGATAAAAAAGGTTGGCCCCTTTAGTGACCACCACCTGATTGGATATAGAAGTGGTAAGATCGGCTTCACTGGCATCGGCCAACACACGATATTGGACAATCTGATTATTTAAATCCAGTTGATCGTCAATAAAGAGGGTATCGGTTCCAACATTCGTAGTAGTCATTAATCCACCACTTTTGTCAAATTTCTGAACACGATAGTTTTTCACTCCATTTTTCCAGCCCTTCAGTTTAGACCAACGGAGGGTGACTACATTTTTATTATCCATTGAAAACGATAATCGTACCGGGCAGATCAGTGTGCCTGCCTGGCTTACATTTCCACACTGGTCGGTATAGTTAATCCGGTAGCAAGTGTTTGATTCTGTGGTATAACCAGTGTCTGAAAATTCTTTGTCCGAAGTTTTACCGATTTCACTAAACGATCCATTGTTTTGGGATCGTAGGATGGTGTATTCAAATGGGTTAAATAATGGATCCTGTTTCCACGCAAGGGCTACTCCTTCTGTTGACACCACCGATGAAGTGTTATCGATTTGGGAGGGATTGGTGGTGGTGAATGATTCGCCACATTTTTCAAGTGAAATACTTTTAGTTCCCCCTGAATAAATATTGACCACCCGATAACAGTATGTGGTTTTACAAACCACATCCACATCATTGAATGTTGATGGAGATCCTGGAATGAGGGTATAGGAAGCTCCACCTCTTTGAACTTCGGTAGTGGTAACACCTAACCCGGAAGTTGTCCAGGTAAGTTTATTCACTCCGCTTTGAACGGCCAGATCAAGATTCTGACTGCACACAGGAAAAGAGTAGGTATTTGTGTTGGAGCAAGGATCAAAGGCACTCAGCCGGAAGCAATAAAAATTATCATCTACTTTCAGATTGGGAATGGTGACAGAGTTTACAGCATAGAATGTTTGAAACTGCTGGAAGGTACTTGAATTGTTGACGGCAATCTCCAGCTTGAATTGCACATTGGTGAATGGTGTGAAGTCCAGCTTGAGTTGGGTGGCATCAATGGCCGATAGCGCGGTAATCTGCGGCACCGGTAATGTGGCCACCGATGTAAAGGCCAACACCTTCGCGGTGCAATTATCCGCTGAGTTAATATCTTGTCCTCTCACGCTGATGTTGAAATTACCCGCTAATCCGTAATTGAAAGTTGCCGTTTGATTATTTCCGTTTGGCATCGTCACTTCAGGAAAACCATCATTATCAAAATCAATGTAATACTGATCATACGATTTATCGGTGATCTTAATGGAGGTTTGTAATCCAGAGCAGGTGTAGACTTCAAATGCTGGTTGGATGTTTGGATCAACGGTTATAATAATGTCATCGGCTCCAATGCTTTGATAAAGAACGGAAAGTTTGAATGTCCCCGCGGTAGTATAGGTGAAAGTGAACAGATTTTGTTGCTGTGTGCCATTGCCCAGATAATCCATAAGGCAGGGTTTGCCCGGTGTACATTCCCCTGCGGTGATTACGTTGGTGTCGATGATCGTTACGGTAAATGGAGCGCAGCCTTTGATCTCATCTACCTGAAAGCGCCCGAGGCGACTCGTGTATTGCGCATAGAGATTACCTGCAAAAAAAACGAAGGATAATATGGTAATAAATTTTTTCAAGTTTCCAGTTTGGTCTCTTTCAAAAAGCGCTCAGCTTTAACGATATCATCATGAAGCAGGCGATCTGTTTCTATAAACGGAACCTGTTTTCTAAAATTGTCAACCCATTCTTCCAATCGCGAAGAAGTTTTCAGTGGCCTGCGGAAATGAAGGGCTTGTGCGGCCGTAATCAACTCGATAGCCAGTATTGAATATAGGTTGTTTACAACACGATACACTTTGGTGGCTGCGTTGGCGCCCATACTTACATGGTCTTCCTGGCCATTGGATGACACAATTGAATCTACTGAAGCAGGGGTACAGAGTTGTTTATTCTGACTCACTAACGAGGCTGCTGTATACTGAGGGATCATCAAGCCCGAATTGATACCGGGATTTGCCACCAGGTAATTAGGCAGGTCTCGCGAACCAGAAATGAGTTGATAGGTTCTGCGCTCGGAAATATTTCCTAATTCTGATAGCGCAATCGCCAGAAAATCCAATGAAAGCGCTAAAGGCTGTCCGTGAAAATTGCCGGCTGAAATAATTTTATCCTCTTGCGGGAAAATATTGGGGTTATCGCTCACGCTATTCACTTCGGTGAGAATGATCGAAGTTACATATCGGATGGCATCATTACTGGCACCATGCACCTGCGGAATGCATCGGAACGAATAAGGGTCCTGAACATGTTTTTTATGTTGTGATATGATCGTGCTTCCTCTTAATAGTTCTCTGATTTCTTTAGCCACTTCCATTTGTCCGGCCTGCGGACGGATGTTATGCACCAGCTCATCAAACGGTTCGATGCGACCATCAAAAGCATCCAGCGAAAGCGCACCAATCCAGTTTGCTAACTTTAAAATACGATTGGCATGCAAGGCACACCACACCCCATAGGCACTCATAAATTGTGTGCCATTGAGCAAGGCCAGTCCTTCTTTTGCTTTGAAATGAATGCGATCCCAGCCGAGCAGGGTTAACATTTCGTGGCTGGAATAAATTTTTCCGAGATAGTGCACTTCGCCCATGCCGATGAGCGGAAGAGAAAGATGTGCTAAGGGAGCCAGATCCCCCGATGCCCCCAACGAGCCCATTTCATACACACGTGGCAACACACGGTGGTTGAACATATCAATCAAACGTTCCATGGTTTCCACCTGAACTCCGGAGTAACCGTAAGAAAGTGATTGCACTTTTAAGAACAACATCAGAAGTACAATCTCGCGTGATACTTCCGGGCCGGTGCCGCACGCATGCGACATCACGAGGTTTTCCTGTAACTGTTCTAACTGATCTTTTGGGATGTGTTTATTATAGAGTGAACCAAATCCTGTATTGATACCATAAATAGGATGAGAGGAAGAAGATAGTTTTTCATCCAGGTAATCGCGGCAACGAATGACTTTTATACGCGCGTCCTCCGACAAAGCAATCTTGGAGTGACCATGCAGCACGTGGTCGAGTTCTTTTAAAGTAAGGGGCTTGTTGGATATGTGATGCGTGGGTTCCATGTATTAATAGTTGGCAGTAGAGGAGGAAGCAGGCAATCCTCTACTTAAAAGTATCAAGTATTTTTTCGATAGTTAGTTTTTGTTGTTCACCGGTTTTCATGTTCTTGAAGGCAAGAATATCGTTCTTTACTTCTTCGGAACCAATCACGATGGTGTAAGGAACCATTTTCTTGTTAGCAAATTCCAATTGTTTCTGAATTTTTACTGAATCGGGATAAATCTCGGAAGCGATTCCGTTTTCACGAAGGGCTTGTAAGACCTTTAAACCATAGCGTTTACTCTCTTCATCGAAATGAGCAATTAGCACTTGCGTGGAAATTTGTGCCTCCTGTGGAAAGAGTTTCAATTCTTCCATAGCATCATACAACCGATCCACGCCAAATGAAAAACCAACACCGGAAACTCCGGGCAAGCCAAACACTCCCGTGAGGTTATCATAACGACCACCACCACTGACACTACCGATGGAAACATGGTTGATTTTCACTTCAAAGATGCAGCCGGTATAGTAGCTAAGACCGCGAGCCAATGCGATGTCAAATTCGACATGATCTTCAGTGGCTCCATAACCGGTAAGTAAATTCAATACTTCTTTAAAATCGGTAATCCCTTTTTGTCCGGAAGGTGTGTTTGAAAATTTTCTTGATAGAAATTCAATCTTTTGCTGGGTGGAACCCTTGAAATTTAAAATCTCAAACAACGTGATGAGACTGGTTTCAAAAAAACCGCGTCCGCGTAATTCTTCTTTTACTTTTTCCTCACCGATTTTATCAAGCTTATCAATGGCTACAAAAAGAGCGGATTCATTTCCTTTTGCATCGCATAACTCTGCCAAACAGGAAAGGATTGCACGATGATTGATTTTTATCGAATAGTCTTCAATCCCTAATCTTTTAAATACCTCTTTAATCATCAACACGATTTCTGCTTCGCAGAGAAGTGAGTCTGTACCGACCACATCCGCATCGCACTGATAGAACTCACGGTATCTTCCTTTCTGCGGGCGGTCGGCTCTCCATACCGGTTGAATCTGGTAGCGCTTAAATGGAAAGGTGATTTCATTTCGGTTCATCACCACAAAGCGTGCGAAAGGCACGGTGAGATCATAGCGTAGGCCCTTCTCTGAGATATCAAAAGTTATGAGCTTTGAGTTTCGGGTTTCGAGTTTCGAGGACTCAACGTCTTTCAGAAAATCTCCAGAATTAAGGATTTTAAAAAGCAATTGGTCGCCTTCCTCCCCATATTTCCCCGTAAGGGTAGTTAGGTTTTCCATGGCGGGAGTTTCCAGAGGCTGGAAGCCATATTTCTGAAATACCTTCTTGATATTTTCAAGAATAAACTGTCTTTTAGCCATCTGGGCCGGGCCAAAGTCGCGGGTGCCTTTCGGTAAAGTGGGTTTTTCCATATCTAAAACGGGGCAATTTAATCACTATGCCACACAGATTCACTGATTTTAAAGCTAAATAGAAATAATCTGTGATTCTGTGGCTGTAATTTGCAAAACCTGCTTATTTTTGCAGCCTTTAAAAGAAAGAGCCATGTCAGTTACACGATTGAAAAGAAAGAGCCGCAAGGATAAAGGAAAATCAGCTCGCAGAAGAACAGCATTGAAGACTCAAAACTTCAAGCCTGTTGCTAAAGCAGTTGATATTGAGAAGATTAAAGAGGAGTTTAAAGCCAAGTTGGCAAAATAATTTTCAATTAGTCATTAGTGAGCCGATGGATTTTTCCGTTGGCTTTTTGTTTTTGTAGCCACCAGTAATGGCCAAATAACTATTTCAAAGCTCCCCGCTTACCCAATTCAATCACTTCCAGATTTTCTATTTTTTTTCTGATCACCTCAAAACGGACGATGGTTTTGATATGATGAAAGCCATGATTGCCGGCCGCCCCTGGATTCAAATACAGGAGATTCTTATAGTTGGGATCTTTCTTTATCCTCAGGATGTGTGAATGACCGCAGATGAATAGGTCGGGGATTCGTTCTTTAAATACCTTTTTTATCCTGGGATTGTAGTTGGGAGGCGCTCCGCCAATGTGCGTTATCCAGATACTAAGGCCCTCACAGGCAAACCATAGATCTTCCGGATAGCGCACTTGTATGTCCTTGTCATCAATGTTTCCATATACGGCACGCAGGGGTTTGATTTTTTCCAATTCATCGACAACCACGCGATCACCAATGTCACCGGCATGCCAGATTTCATCGCAATCTTTAAAGTAGCTGAGGATTTTTGGATCGAGATAACTATGCGTGTCAGAAAGAAGGCCAATCTTCATGATTGAAAATTAATCAATCGGAAGATTGGCCTCAACTGTTAAAGCAAATTGAATATTAATAATTCTTTTCGCTTGAAATACTTTTCCAATCCCTGCCTGGTCTTCTTGATGAAGAGGAAGAAGAGTTAGAATTTCTTGAAGAAGTGTTAGAATTTCTTGAAGAGGAAGTTGAAGATGCCGGGGATGAAGATGACGTAGCGTGAGAGGATGATGAACGCTTGAATCCTGCTGACTTAAATCCACCTGACCTGCGCGATCCTTGTGATCTGTTTTGGTTTTGTGATTTTGGAGCCTCAATACGGTCCATAGAAGTATTGTTCATCGGGTAAGGATTGTTCTCAGCAACGGGCACGGATTTGCCAATCAATTTCTGAATATCCTTAAGGAATGCTTTTTCTTCTCCATCGCAAAATGAAATAGAAATACCGCTTGCTCCGGCACGGCCTGTGCGACCAATGCGGTGTATATACGTTTCAGGAACGTTGGGTAATTCATAATTAATCACGTGCGAAAGTTCATCGATATCGATACCACGGGCAGCAATGTCGGTGGCCACCAGCACGCGTGTTTGTTGTGATTTGAAGTTACTCAACGCACGCTGACGTGCATTTTGTGATTTATTTCCGTGAATTGCTTCGGCCATTACTCCGGCACGATTCAAATCTTTGGCCACGCGATCAGCGCCATGTTTTGTACGGGTAAAAACCAGGGCGGTATTGATTACATCATCTTTTAACAAGTGAAGTAACAATGATCGTTTATCGTTCTTTTCTACGAAGTAAATTTCCTGTTTCACTGTGTTGGCAGTAGAAGATGGAGGAGTTACTTCAACACGTACGGGCTTAGTTAATATGGTATCGGCCAGTTTAGAAATTTCAGCTGGCATGGTAGCCGAGAAGAAAATAGTTTGACGCTTTGCGGGAATGCGACCGATGATTTTTTTTACATCATGGATAAAGCCCATGTCGAGCATGCGGTCAGCCTCATCGAGTACGAATGTTTTCAGATGCTCCAGACGCACATAACGTTGATCCATCAAGTCGAGTAAACGACCGGGTGTAGCAATGAGAATATCTACTCCGGCACGAAGTGCATCGGTTTGTGAACGCTGTGGCACACCTCCGAAAATTACGGTATGCTTGATGCGAAGAAGTTTTCCGTAGGCAGCGAAACTTTCGCCTATCTGAATGGCCAGTTCGCGGGTAGGTGTTAAGATTAATACTTTAATACCAGCCGCTCCTTTTTTATAAAGCTCGTCCTGGTGAAGAAGTTGAAGAATAGGAATGGCAAAGGCAGCTGTTTTTCCAGTACCGGTTTGTGCGCAGCCCAATAGGTCCTTGCGTTCCAGCAACACTGGAATAGATTGCTCTTGTACGGGAGTAGGTTTTGTATAACCTTCCGCCTGCAGAGCCTTTAAAATAGGTTCAATGAGATTTAATTTTTCAAATGACATTTGTAATTGTTGTGACACACGGAAACCGTGTAATCGTTTAGTTTAAACGCCTCTTGGCTCGAATCCGCCTTGAGCGGCTACGCAGAAAGCGAGTTTCTACGGGAATTTGGAGGAGTGATGCACAAAGGTAGCGAATTAATTACGTAGTAGCACCATGCAACCGATAATGATCATGAGCGCGATGAAAAGCGATGCGACCTTCTTCAATGATTTCATTGGCCCGATAAAATTCAAACACACCGCAGGCATCGCGTGAGATGTTAATTACCAGATCAGGTTTGTGTACCTGAATCATTAACTCAGTGAGCCGGTCTTGTGTGAGGTCGTATGATTTGTTGAGAATATCGAAGAGTCCCATCTTATCCGTGAAATCTTCAGGCTTATTGTCTGACTTCAAAAATTGAGAGCGGAATGCCTGCAGCATTTTCATGTACGCTACTTTCTCTTTGTTTACTTCTGCCGGCAGAGTTGCTTTTGCATAGGGAATATTTGCATTCAGGTTCACCGCCACAATGATTTCTCCTTCTTCTTTCTTTACCAGATCGATGGGGAGGGGATTGAGCACACCACCGTCTACTAATTGTGATTTTCCGTTAATGACGGGAGTGAAAACCGTAGGGATGGCAATGGAACATCGTAATGCTTTGAATAAACTACCGCTTCGATAGTGGACTTCTTTTTTACTGAGCAGATCAGCGGCCACGGCTGTAAATGGAATTTTAAAATTCTGAATCTGATGATCACCAATAAACTCTTCGATGGCCTTAAATACTTTCTCGCCCTTCACAAAGCCTTGTGCTGAAAACGTAAAATCCAGTAGCATGAATACATCCAGCTTGCTGAGCTTGATAAGCCAGTGTTTATATTCTGCTAAATATCCAGAACAATAAATACCGCCCACTACTGCCCCCATCGAGCAACCCACCACTTCCTTTATTTGAAATCCTTCTTTTTCTAATTCTTCAATGACACCAATATGTGCCATGCCCCGCGCTCCTCCGCTACCTAAAACCAGTCGAACATTTTTCATTCTAAAATTTCCTTGCCATAAAGATAATTAAAAGGCGTAGGTGCCTGCACCAATAGTTGTGTGTATTAAAATTTAAGTGAAGTAAATCAGAATGACGGTGGGGGAAAATTCTTTCGGTGTTCTTCCTGATATTTTTTCATAGCTTCCTCGTGATCGTATGGCGAGGCCGCTCGTTTTCCATCTGCCACAGCTTGTGCGGCTTGTTCAATTCGTTTTTTGCATTCGGGCTCCACAGTTTGATCAGCCGCTTTCTTTAACATAGCACTGATGGTTGGCCGAACGGTTGCGGTAAAATACTTAGAAAAGGTATCAAACGTTTGCAACTGACTCTCCAGGTCTTTCAAGTCAAATTGGGGAAGGACTTCTGCAATGGAGTAAAGCACAGAGGGAATATTTGTATCGCCTAACGAAACCATTGGAGGAGTGGGAATAGAAACCTGTTGCGCGGTATGAATAAATGTTGACTCCGGTTTTTGATTGATAAGTTGATCAAGACTATACAAAATATCTTGTAACGTTTCTGAGCTTGTATCACCATCGAAATAGCGAATGCCATAGGGGGCCAGGTTACTTCCTCCAGGGAAGTCACTTTTTTCTTCAATGATTTCCCGAATGCGGGGTATCAACGCAAACGGTAGCCATTGTTCGAAGCCCATGGTGTTTGAACCAAAGGCGCCCATGTCTATGAAGCATTCATCGGGCAACGAATTTTCCATCCATCTGCCCAGAGGTTTCAGTTCTGCCTCAATGTCACCAGCTTTTGAAGCCACTAATACATACACGTGCATCGGGTTTCATCAAGATGGTTTTCAAAAATCCTTTCCTGTTTTTTCTTCATCCATCGGATTGTGAAATGCCAACAGAGGAATATCCGTGTGAAGCGAAATCTTTTTAGTAAGACTTGGGTTAGCGATCTTTTCGAACCAGTTACGCTTTTGGGTTGACAATGCAAATAAGTCAATAGCAGCGTCTTCAATGATTTTTTCCAATCCCATGCTTACATTATGATCACTCACTATTTTATAGGAAATAGTTGGATAAGCGGTAACTGCCTTCACTTCATTGAAAAACTTTTCCATCGAAGCGCTTTCATCGGAATCCTCATCAATCGAAACATCCACATGTGCCAGAATAATTTCGGCTTTGAATGCTTCCGCAATGAGAGCCAATTTTTTTACGCCTTCCAGGTCCTTGAGTGAAAAATTGGTGGCGAATAAAATTCTTTCTGGTGCGCGATACATGCTGCCTGCCGGCACCGCGAGAACGGGGCACTCTGCTTTCTCTATGATGTTTGCTGCATTGGAGCCAAATATCATCTTGGATAATTTGTTGGCCCCCAGCGTTCCCATAATAATGAGTTCTACCTTATTCTCTGATGAAACTCTTAAGATTTCAGCCACCGGTTCCCCCACCTCGACCTTCGCCTTGCTGGCAACCAAGGGGTATTCGCTGGAAATGGTGTCAGTGATTACCTTCAGTTTTTCGTGAGCTTCACGCGTGGCGTCTGCTATTTCATCGGCAATGAGGTTACTATATAAATTATCTTTTGATAGAACGGGGGTGTACACATGAAGTAAATGGAGGGTAGCACCGGTAAGCGCGGCAATCTCAACGGCATACTCAAGAGCACGGGTTGCATTACTTGAAAAATCGGTGGGAAAGAGTATCGTTTTCATACTTCTAATAGTTGTTTCGGTAAATTCTGCAATATCGCACAAAATCACTATGATAAATATCAGGTTTTATGAAGATAATAATCGGTAGGCTTTAATTCTTAATCCATAATAGTTTAAAATTTTTCTTTCCTTTGTGCGTTCAAGAATTCAAAAACAACAAAAATGAAATTAGCTTTCTCGTTCACGCTTCTTACTGTTTGCTTTTTAATGTTTCTCTCTTCATGTTCTGATTCAGGTTCAGAACCCGTTCTCACGTTTCAAGAGCAATGGGTAAAGGATACCACAGCGATTGGAAGTCATTTGAGATCAAAGAATATAAATGCCCTTACGGATGCCACAGGTGTTCGTTTTGTAATTGATTCAGTGACAACAGGCTTTCCACCCAGGAGTAATAGCACCGTCACCTTTGATTATAAAGGAAAGTTTCTTTCCGGAACTATTTTTGATGAAGGTGCGATCAGCGGAGTGGTCGGCAATTTTATTGGAGGTTTTCAAGTGGCCCTTTCATTATTACCTGAAGGTTCAAAGGGACGATTTTATATTCCCTCCGGCTATGCCTATGGCGTAGGGGGTGCATCGGGGATTCCACCTAATGCGAACCTGATGTTTGAAATAACACTCAAAGCTGTTGAAGTCACGGAAACGGAAAAGCAGAAACTGGCCTCTGACACCGTGGCTATAGATCAATACCTGGCCACAAATGCTATTAATGCCATTCGCGATAAATCGGGTTTGCGTTACGTAATCAACGAATTAGGGACAGGCCTGCAACCTGATCTTTATAG
>Ga0163149_10000805_pt1 | contig 41213 bp, 23 predicted proteins | sample OliLakLV19MP5G1_FD_148604 | JGI IMG/M metagenome (GOLD analysis project Ga0163149, IMG submission 148604) | Freshwater microbial mat bacterial communities from Lake Vanda, McMurdo Dry Valleys, Antarctica - Oligotrophic Lake LV.19.MP5.G1 | ecosystem: Environmental > Aquatic > Freshwater > Lake >...
GAGTGGTAAGGGAGAGAAAAAAGTGAAAAGCGAGAAGTTAGAAGTTGGAGGTCAGAGGCAAGAAGCAAAAGTTGCAGCGACACCACAGCACACGGCACCCAGCATCCAAAATTCTTACGCAAGCGGAACCCCATCCCCATCAGCAAAAAAAATAATGGATGAAAATGGATTAGCAAAAGTAAATGGAACAGGGAAAGATGGAAGAGTAACAAAAGGTGATGTGCTTTCTGCAATGTCTAAAGGATTTGATTCTTCCGCATTAGTTGGCTGGAGCGGATCACGTGATAAGGACAGGCAAAAAATGAGCGCTCTGAGAAAAAAATTAGCTCAGCGTTTGGTAGCAGTAAAAAATCAAACTGCTATGTTAACTACCTTCAACGAAGTTGACATGAGTGCAATTTATGCCTTGCGCGCAAAACACAAAGATAAATTCAAAGAAAAATATGGTGTTGGACTTGGCTTTATGAGTTTTTTCACTAAAGCAGTTTGTGAGGCGCTATACCATTTCCCTGCTGTTAACGCGATGATTGACGGGGAAGAAATTGTGTATCATAAATATTGTGATGTTGGTATTGCTGTAAGCGCACCCAAAGGATTGGTTGTTCCTGTGTTGAGAAATGCAGAATCCATGTCACTCGCACAAATAGAAACAGAAATAAAAAACCTGGCTCTTAAAGCACGTGATAATAAAATTGAGCTAAAAGACATGGAGGGAGGAACATTTACCATTACAAATGGCGGGGTGTTTGGTTCTTTAATGTCGACCCCGATAATTAATCCTCCTCAAAGCGCAATACTTGGTATGCATAATGTTGTTGACAGACCAATTGCTGTCAATGGACATGTTGTAATACGACCAATGATGTATGTTGCATTATCATATGACCACAGAATAATTGACGGCCGTGAATCTGTTGGCTTCCTTGTTAAAGTCAAAGAAATGTGTGAAAATCCTGTAAAAATGTTGTTCGGAGGTAAAGACCCGAATGACCTATTATTGGGATTTTAATTATAAATAGACCCTTTTTACGCCTCTTTGCACTTATGCAAAGAGGTTTTTGCTTTTAAACTGTGACTTTAACCGCTGTCTTGCATTATGAGACCAAAGCAGCATGGAATGATAGCACAAACAATGAATATGGACATTAAAACAAGCTACCATATGCCTGCACAAGAGATAAGCGATGAGCTTATACTCATTCAAGCTGCACAAACCGATCCAAAGAAATTCGAGCCTTTGTATAGAAAATATTTTCCGTCCATTACAAAATTTGTATATCAAAGAGTGAATGAAAAGGATTCAGCATATGACATTACTGCTACGGTATTTTATGACGCACTTAGGAATATAAATAAATACAAGCACCAAGGAGTTCCTTTTAGCGCATGGCTTTACAGGATTGCTATTAATAAAATAAATGAGACGTATAGAAAAAAAAGTTCGAGAAGAACAATTGCGGTAGATAATGAAGGGCTAAGCAACCTACATGGCGAAATAGAATTAGACATAACCGCCGAAAAAGATGAACAGCTATTTAGCACACTCGATAAACTGGAGAAAGAAGAAATGGAACTGATTGAAATGCGCTTTTTTGAAAACCGCTCGTTCAAAGAAATCTGTGATATAACAGGAATGGGAGAAAGCGCTTGCAAAATGCGAGTGTACAGGATACTTGAAAAACTAAAAACTCAGTTAAAAAATATTCACTGATCATGTCAAAATTTAATTTCATAAAAAACCGTGAAAAACTTTCTGATAAAGAAATAGAAAGCAAAATGGACTTCGACCAGTTCATGAAAGGTTACCAGGCCGGGAACAGCTGGTTAACAAGCGCTGCAAAATCAGTCAAGTTAATAAAAGGGATAGGATTAGTAGCAGCTTTAGCCGGGATATTTTATGTAGCAAAAACTGTTTTATCTAAGAATGAAAGTGATCCCTTCATTAATCCTCCTTTAGAAGAAACCAGAATAAGCCCGAATATATACAGCGTAGATAATACACATGATACTATAATTACCTACAAAACCGGATCATCCATTTATATTCCGGCAAGTTCATTTGTTGATATCAGGGGGAATGATGTAAAGGGGAAAGTTGAAATTCATTACCGGGAATTTCATAATCCATTTGACATTTTCCTGAGTGGTATACCAATGAAATATGATTCTGCTAATGTTACTTATCAACTCGAGACCGGAGGCATGATGGAATGCGTTGCGTTCCAGGATGACAAACCGTTGAGTTTAAAACCCGGAAAAGAAATCACCGTTAATATGATCTCTAATGTTTCAGCGAACAATTACAATATATATTACCTGGATACAGCGAAAAGGAATTGGGAGTTTGTCAGAGCAAATTCCAAAGAAAACAAAACTAACCTACCCCTATATGACTATGAAGTTGTGAAAGAGTATGAAGCAGAAGTAAACAATAATATCGAACCCGCGATCCCTTCAATTGCCAAAACCACGTCTGCCAACATTGAACTTGATTATGATGAAACTGAATTTCCTGAGCTTGCAGTATTTGACGGAATAAAATTTGAAGTGGATCCTGATGATAAAAACTTTGACCCTGCACTATCAAAAAAAACATGGGATGATGTTACTGTGAAAAAAGGGAGCAATAGTAGAAAATATGTATTAACATTTACCAAAGGAAATGAGCTTCATGAATTTAATGTTGCAGCCGTATTGGAAGAAAAAGATTTTGAACAGGCCCAACAAGAGTATGCGAAAAAACAGGAAGAATATTTTGCATTGCTTGAAAAAAAGAAAAATGATGAAAAATACCGAGAACAGGTTATGCAATCCAATTATGATAAACTTATGGATGTTGCAGAATGGTCAAATGTAAACAAACGTGTAACTGAATTTATTAAAAAGGACATCGTAAATTACGCTCAACTTGCAATAAAAACATTTCAAATCAAAGAACTTGGTGTTTGGAATTCCGACCATCCTTATGTTCAATATTTAGACGCAAACACTAAGTCTAAAAGCCCAGTAATTACAAAAGAAGCTTTTTTTACTGATAAAAAAGGAAACATTTTAGAAGTTAAGAACGTATATCTCGTCCCCGCTGATAGGAACACACTTTATGGACTTGCACCTAAAGGCAATAAGATTGAAAGATTTAATTACGCTCAGGACGAACCATATATGCTTCTGGCAGTCACAAGAGAAGGCTACCCGGCATATGTATCGAAAAGTGAATTTAAAAATGCAACGGCCGGTGACGGAGACATAAACTTTAAATTGACCGTTTCTGACGTAAAATATAAAGACACCGAATCATTGAAAGCGTTCATGAAGATGTAATTAATGGGAATAAACAAGTGTAAATATATCATCAGCCTTGGATTCTGTTTGCTCTTTCTGCAAGTATATACTTTTGCACAAAAAACTTACACTTTTAAAGTGCGCGCACCAAAAACAACTTGCGTCATTACTATAAGGGACACAACGGTATGGCTCGACAAAGACAATACAATTAATGTAACTGTAACTAATGCGAAAGGGAAAATAAAGGTCAATTTTTTAAATGGCACCGTTATCAAAAAAACAAACGACGATTATGTCGTAGCATTTGACAATGGTGGTAAAACTGTAATAACTGTATATCAATACACCAAGGGGAACTTCAGGCTGGTTCATTCTGAGTCAATTAAAGTTCAAGAACCTGTTGTCTATTTTTGCGGAGTAAAAGTAGATTCGAAAGCCAGGGGATTTCAAATGGACACGGAACATTTTAAAGCCACGTCCATTCCCTTTAACAAGAGTTTAAAAATAAACGGATTCGACATGATCTATTTTGATGGCATAAGCGACAATGTTTTTCACTCCGACACAACAGTATTATCAAAAAAAATGACTGATATAATTTTTGAAAAACCTCAAAACAAAGGCGATCAAAGTTTCAGGTTTGGACGAGGGAAAAGAGTATACTTTACAAACATAGCAGCCGTAATGCCTGATGGGAAGAAGAAATTTTTAACTCCATTCGAAATTTTTCTTTTCCAGGACAGCGCCAATACCGATGACATTGCATTCCTCTTTTCGGTAAATCATGTTTATAAAAAGAAACAATAGGTTTAAAATTTAACAGTTATTTTCTCTAATTGTGCGCCTATGAAAGACTTTTTTCAATTATTTATTTTGATAATTACTATTTCTTCTGCTCATGGACAGAATGTTTTAGACGGTGTTTATGTACAAGAACCTCCTGCGCATATTATTTATAATGATAATCTTTTCTCCCGTTACAGCAATCCATTCCTTACCATTACCCGCCCCCACTACGATACCATTTACAACCAATCGGATTCTATTTTAAGAACGTATCAAAAAAAGTATCCTAAAAAACCATTGGAGATTACAGACTGTGTTTATTTCAATCCTATGGAAAAATACATTTCCAATCCTTTAGCTAAACAATTACAATCTGTTTTTGCCTTAAACATGGCTAAAAAATCCAAGGACGGTTTATCGAAAATAATTTTACCAAATTCCTTGCGGTTTTATGTGAATCCTATTAATCTAAAAGCAAGATCAGGGTATTCTGAATCTTTTCTCGATAGTAATTTTACCGTTTTTTATGATTTATATCTACGACCTTTTTACTTCAGGAAATACGAAGTAACCAACGCGGAGTATCGCGAATTTGTAAGTTGGGTTAGGGATTCTATCATCAGAGTATTACTTATAGACTGTGGCAAAGAGAAATATGGGAAGGTCGACAAAAACATATCTATTAATTGGAATATTCCGATAAAGATGAATCCTGATGATTCTGAATGTATACAATCTTTGTATTATCCTTATATGGAAAGATTTGATCGAAAAAAAGAAATTGATAATCGAAAATTAAATTACGTGTATATCCATACAAAAGGCGATACTATAATAACCAATACCATTAATGTGTATCCTGATACGAATGCATGGATAAATGATTTTCCGTATTCCTATAATCAGCCAATGACAAATATGTATTTCTGGCATCCAGCGTATGACGATTACCCTGTAGTTGGAATCACCTATTGGCAGGCGCTTGCTTATCTCGATTGGAGAACAAGACAGGAACAAAAAAAGCTAGACTCGAAAGGAATAAAATTAAAAGTAAAATTTGACCTGCCCACTGAGGCAGAATGGGAAATTGCTGCCACTGCAGAAAAAAGAGAAAATCTCACATCAGTATTTACTCCTAACTACCAGTACCTTGCCGATAATGATTGGATAACCGATCTATCTCTTGATTCGAAAAACAGGATTTCAAAGGATAGTCTTGATAAAAAAACAAATACAAAATATATATGGTCCCGGCGGAATTTTTTATTCGATCAAGCCAAACACAATTTTATTTTTCCTGCCAACTTTATCGTTGATGGTACTTTTCACACATTTAAAAGTGATCTGAATAAAGTAACCAAGCAAGAGATAAAAGGAAAATACAATTCTGAAAAGGAAAATGATGATTCATGGGTCTTATTAATGTGCAACAAAGATGCGAACGGTATTTCTTACATGGGAGGTAATGTTTCTGAATGGCTAAAAGAATCATACCAGCAAAATTGGTTGCCTGTATTTAAGATACATCAACAAGCCCTTAGTACTGCAAAAGGAGATGATGCAAAAATTTTATTGGAAATGGAACATTATTTTGATAGGAACAATGACAAAGATGGGCAATTGGTTAGAGGCGCCAACTGGTTCGATGAACGTTTTTCAAGCAGGTTAGGAAAAAATACCGAAGGCACCAATGCAAAAACTTTTGTTAGTCCTTTCAAATCCTATTGCACTCTGGGCTTCAGGTATGTGGTTCATTACGAACCAAAAAAGTAAACGCTACTCTCCAACGCTACAATCAACAATTTTTAATTTATCATGTGACTTTTGTTTTGCGCCCGCATTATATAATAAATGTATAAGTAAAACAATAAATCAATCTCTTTCCTGTTTTATATAGGAAAGAATTAGCGAAGGAGGCCCCATGACAACGCAGAAAAATTTTTTCACTCTTATTTTTATTGTAATTGCCTCTTGTTCGAGAGCGCAAAATGTTCTCGACAGCTTCTACACACCTGAGAAACAAACTCAAAAAAGTCCTGTGCCGTATGTTCCTGTGAGGGAAGCGGATGTGATGTGGCACAGAAGAGTATGGAGAACTATTGATCTTCGGGAAAAAATAAATCAGCCCCTTTACTTTCCAACAAGTGAAATAAACGACAGGAAAAGCATGTTCGATGTTATAAAAATGGGAATATTTACCGGACAGATTACAGCATACGGCAATCCATTAAATGATGATGAATTTAAAAAGCCACTTACATTATCGGAAGCAACAAACGTTCTTATGCGCGTTGATTCCATATCTATTCCGAATCCATTTACCAATGAAATGGAACAAAAAGCAGATACAATACGTGTTACCTCCGCGGATGTAAAACAATACTGGATAAAAGAAGATTGGTTTTTTGACAAACAACGTTCGGTCTTAGATGTGAGGATCATTGGCATTTGTCCATTAAAAGAAAACAGAGGTGATAATGGCGAGGTAAGGGGCTATCAACCTATGTTTTGGGTCTATTATCCTGAATGCAGGCCATTATTCGCCAAAGCAGAAGTATTCAACAGAAGCAATGATGCAGAGAAAAGAACACTTGATGAAATATTCATAAAAAGATTCTTCGGAAGTTATATAAATAAAGTGAGCAACGTTGCCGATCGTTCAATAGCTGAGTACGCAACCGGGCTGGATGCCCTGCTTGAGGCTGAAAAAGCAAAGCAGAATATCTTCGGGTTTGAGCACGATTTGTGGCACTACTAAAATAACTCACCTTTCCCTGTATCTTTTTCACTACTGCTGCATTATAACAGTAGGTCGCAGAATTCATAGATGAATTTATTGTTAACCTTTAAAACTTCTGACCATGGAAACAAAATATACTAACATTGGATATTTACTAACAGCATTGGCGATCGGATTTACTTCATGTGTTAATAAAAATGAAAAAACAACTACAAAGACCACCGATGGTCAGGAAAATATATCCTCACTAACCGAAAACAAAATTGACATCCCTGTCGAACCAAAAGTTGGCATATTTACAGATACATTTTTTGCAGAAAATTACTCCGATACAGAAATAACAACCCAAATGGTTCATAAAAAAGTGGCTTCTGAAAAAAAAGAATCTAATCGGGTTTCAAAAAAAGCTGATGACAGGGAAGATTTTGTGAACCACTACGACACGCTAAAATATAATGGCGTAATTGTAAATTACTTTACCACAGTTTCAAAACAACTTCATGGTAAACCTTATTTTGCAGAAAACTCTTCTCAATTGCTTGGCACGATCACAGAAATACTTACTACCAAACTTAAGGACGAAACAGACATTGTATTACTGATCGACAAGACGGCGAGTATGGATGATGATCTTTTTGCAGTAAGAAATAGTTTGGACAGCATTTATAAATTAATTTCCGGTTTCGATAATGTAAAACTCGCGATCGCCTCCTATGGAGATAAAAATTATCACCAGGACTTCTGGTACAATCGCAGCGACCTGAGTACCGACAAAGAAATTCTTGTCGACTATATGGATAGTTATAAAACTATTGGCAATCCGGATACTCCGGAGTCAGTTAACGATGCCATTATTAAAACGGTGCGTGAAATGAACTGGACAAATGGCAATAGAAGAATGATCCTCGTTATTGGCGATGCGCCATCACAGGAACCACCGCTCTCTGAATATTCGATCCAGGATGTGGTAAAAATTTGTGATTCAGCAAATATTATCTTTAATCTTTATCCTGTCATCCTAAGCTTGCAGGGCAGCTTAGTTTACGATACTCCTGCAGAGTCTTTCCCGCTAAAGATCTATCCTAATCCTGCCAAAGATTTTACTACTGTTCAGATGAAATATGAGCAGACATATTACTATGACATTATTGACATTACTGGTAAAAAAATAAGATCAGGTAATTTTTATGGGACAAATAATAAAATTTATCTTGATGGGATAAGCAATGGATCTTATTTAATCCAGGTGTATAATCCGGCTAATTCAGTTTATTCGACAGCTAAATTGCTAATACAAAATTGAATTCTATTTAATGTTGGGATCCAACTCACGAGCTTTCTTATAATATAAGTCAGCATTGGCATTATCTCCCTTTAACTTATATGTCATAGACAAAAAGTAATTGGCCTGAGCATTGTTAGGATTTATTTCGAGGGCTCTTCTGAACCAGGTTATCGCATTGTCATAATCTTTTATCGTACCATAACAACTGGCCAGGTTTACCATGGCATCAACATAACGAGGATCCAGAGTTAAAATCTTTTTATACATCTCAATACATTCCTGGTATCTGCCTTGAGTAAAATATTCTGCGGCAAGGTTATTCATTGATATTGGATCGTTTGGTGTGTGCTTCAACGCACTCAAATAACATTCTATTGCTTTTGCCTTATCCCCCATTCTGGTGTAACCCAATCCCATTTGGCTGTAAGCATCAGAATAGGTGGGTGAAATAGCAATAGCCTTTTCAAGTTCAGCAATACCTTGCAAAAAATATTCTTTCTTTTTTTGCTCATTCTTTTCATTAGGTGCAATTTCTTTTACCAATTCTCTCCCCAGGTAATAGTGCATCCTTGTGCTTTGTGATGAAATATTTACATCATTTGAGTATAACGTAAAATTATTTTCCCACACCGTGTTCCTGTCAATGGTTTTAAAGGAATATAATATGGCAACCAAACCTGCTATGGCAATGATCTTTTTGTTCGGGATAAAAAATAATTTTATATCGTCATATATCACTGCAGTTCTTTCCATTCTAAAAAGCCGGGCCAATAACACAGCAGCGGCCAGGCAGAATCCAAACGAAGAAAAATAAATAAAACGATCAGCCATTATTGAACCAATCAGAATAAAAATATTAGAGAACAAGGCAATAGTAATCAGATAGAATAGTATACAAAAGGATAGGATGTCTTTTCTCTTGAAACGTATAATAGCAAACACTAACATTGACGTATAGGCTAATGCTGAAACTATACTTATCACATCTCCAAATGTAACAGTTGGAACCTGGTTATAAGATCTGTCACAAACCAAAGAATACGGCACTATTAATAACTGAAGGTACATTCCCAATACTTTTATAGCAGTGGGAAGCCTGTCGAATAAGCTCATGTTCCCAATAGGATTATCTATATAAGAAATAGCATCGAGTTTCGGCGCAGTGCCTAACACTTTCCATCGAATAAAAAAATAAACGCCGGTTACAACAGCGAAGAACGCAGTGTTAATCATAATTTTTCGAAAAGGTTTATCCATAAAAAAATACATCATCAGCGGAAACACCAATAGCATGGTAATGCCAGTTTCTTTCGCAAGCATGGCCAGGAAAAAACTAATGCCGGATAAGGTGAGCCACAATGCGGGTTTAGATTTACTGCTCTTTACAAAAGAGAAAAATGAAAGGATCATCAAAAAAAAACACATGATCTCATCTCTGCTCTTGATACTGGCTACAATTTCTGTATGAACAGGATGCGCGATAAAAAGAATTGTACCGATAAATGGAATTATCAAATTATAATCCTTAAGCAATTCTGCAAGAAGTAAAAAAAGAAATACGCCAGTTAATGAATAAAACAAAACATTGATAAAATGACTCACCGCAGGAGAGTTAGGAAAATACTGCCACTCGATCGCAAACATTACAAGAGACAAAGGCCTGTATAATCCATCCTGGATGGAGAGATAACCGTACCTGTATGAAGTCTTCAGGATAGTCGAGATCCCGCTTGTGCCCTGGGTAACAACGTTATTTTCTTTGATTACAGAAAAATCATCAAGTGTATATCCGTGATTGAGCGTATTGGCATAAAGAACAAATGCCAGAATGCCGATAATAAACGACAAAGAATAAATAACTCCTTTGCTTCTATTTATATTTTTTGCGGCAGGTTTTTGAACAGGCTGCTTTAATGCCTGCTTATTTTTTTCCTTACCGGATATTTTTCGCTTGCCTCCCGACATGTAATGCTAAACTGATTCGGCAACAACTTCTGTTACACCGGGAACCATTCTTTTTAACAGACCTTCGATACCGGCCTTAAGAGTAATACTTGAAGAAGGACAGCCGCTGCAGGCGCCTTTCAGAGCAACAGTAACTATACCATCGCTAAAAGATTTAAAGGTGATGAGCCCTCCATCCTGCTCTACCGCCGGACGAATGTATTGTTCGAGCACCTCAACAATTTTATTTTCAGTTTCATTTTGCGGAGCAGCATGCTCTGTAAATACTGTTTCTGTTTTTTTAAATGTAGAATCTGTCGCAACCGTTGCCGAAGGAATATCTTTTACAGGAACATTTCCTTCCTCTAAAAATTTCTTTATGAATTCTCTCAATTCAAGCGTTATATCTTCCCAACTGACAACATCTGTTTTTGTAATGGCAATAAAATTAGCATTGATAAAAACTGCTTTTACAAACGGGAACTGAAAAAGTTTTTGTGCTAAAGGTGATCCACCAGATTCATTTATATTGAGATATTGCGCAGTTGCTCCATTTTCAATAAGTAATTTATTCGCTACAAATTTAAGTGTTGCAGGATTTGGTGTACTTTCGGCATATACCGCTATAGGGGTTTTAATAAGAGTCTCCATTTTACTAATTTTATGTAGTATTAAAGTTACGCATTTGAAACGAAAAATCGATTTTTTGGTAATTGGCTCAGGCATAGCGGGTTTAAGCTACGCATTGAAGGTGGCGAAACATGGCCGCGTATGCATTATTACCAAGTCGAACGAAGACGAATCCAATACAAAATATGCCCAGGGGGGAATAGCAGCGGTAATGTATAAACCAGACAGCTATGAAAAACACATTAACGACACTCTTGTTTGCGGAGATGGTTTATGCGATGAGAAAGTGGTAAGGATGGTAATTACAGAATCAACAGAGAGGGTTAAGGAATTAATTGAATGGGGAACATCATTTGATAAAACTCCCGGAGGAGATTACGATCTTGCAAAAGAAGGCGGGCATTCGGAACACAGAGTATTACACCATAAAGACATTACCGGTTTTGAAATTGAAAGGGCATTGCTCACACAAGCACACAAACATTCAAACATTGAAATACTCGATCACCATTTTGTTATTGACATTATAACCCAGCATCATTTGGGAATGGAAGTCAACAGCCGCACACCTGGTATTGAATGTTATGGCGTATATGTTTTGAATCAGAAAACAGGACTTGTTGAAACATTACTTTCCAAAACTGTTTTAATGGCGAGCGGCGGTGCAGGAAATATTTATACTAACACCACAAATCCCTCCATTGCAACAGGAGATGGTATAGCGATGGTATACAGAGCAAAAGGCAGAGTGGAAAATATGGAATTTATGCAGTTCCATCCAACTGCATTATATAATCCGGGCGAAACACCTTGCTTCCTGATTACTGAAGCATTAAGAGGTTTTGGCGCCATACTGAAAACACAGGATGGAAAAGAATTTATGCAGCGCTATGATGAAAGATTATCATTGGCTCCAAGGGATATTGTTGCACGCGCTATTGACAATGAATTAAAAATAAGAGGGGAGGATTTTGTTTACCTCAATTGTATGCATATTAATAAAGATGAATTGCTAAAACATTTTCCAAACATTTACAACAAGTGTCAAAGCCTTGGCATTGATATTACCAAACAAATGATCCCGGTTGCGCCTGCTTCACATTATATATGCGGAGGCATTAAAGTGGATGAATACGGACAAAGCAATATTAAAAACCTTTATGCAGCCGGAGAATGCTCCTGCACCGGATTGCACGGCGCAAATCGCCTTGCATCCAATTCTTTATTGGAAGCATTGGTTTATTCCCATCGCGCAAGTACTGATGCAATCAAAAAAATTCAGTCCATTACTTTTAAAGAAAATATTCCGGACTGGGACGATGAAGGCACTGCGCATTCTGAAGAAATGATTTTGATCACACAGAGTTTACGTGAAGTACAAAGCATTATGACCTATTATGTTGGCATTGTGCGTTCTGACCTGCGTTTAAAAAGAGCATTGGATCGATTGGAAATAATTTACAATGAAACAGAAATCTTATACCAAAAGACTAAAGTATCTGTTGAGTTGTGCGAGCTGAGAAATATTATTTTAACCGCTTACATCATTATAAAACATGCTATGAAACGTAAGGAAAGCCGGGGTTTACATTACACCATTGATTATCCGAAAGCTGGGAAGGCATAAGCTAATCTGAAGCTTTATGACAAAAGATTATATAAACCCACTTATAAATATTTGACGGAAGTACGGTTTATCATTATTACTTATACAAGATTATTATTAACAATATTTACATCTAAGAAATCAGATTTGTGTAATTTTTCCATTGAGCGGCGAGCTAGAAAAAAGTAATGCACAAAAAACAAAACACAGAATTGCTTTTTTATTAGCCCAATTGCCAAGAAGAGTGAGCCGAAATAAAATTTAGATTTTTGCACTCTCTAAATTTTTTCCTATCGTATTAAGCTCACATTTCCCTTCCTACTTATTTTATCTCCACTGATGAGAGTTGCATGCAGGTAATAAACAAACACTGCTGTATTCTCCAAATTTCCTTTGTATATTCCATCCCAGCAGAACCGTGGATCTGTTGATTCATAAACCCGTTCACCCCAACGGTTGTAGATTGATATTTGTAACTCTTTAATACACTCTTCCAATCCCCCCAGTGTACAGAAGTCATCATTTTCGCCATCGTTGTTTGGTGAAAAAGCATTGGGCAGATGAAGTGTTTTCGGACAGGGACATGCGCTGTCTGAGATTGTTACAACAACTTGATTGGTGCAATTATTATCGTCAGAAACTATTACAGTATACGTAATAGCCATTAGCCCTACAGCGGTTGAAGTAGTTTGCCCATTGTTCCAACCGTATGTTAATGTTCCGGCACCTCCTATAGCCGTCACTGAAGCTGTACCATCACTATTGCCACATATTGCAGAAGTATGTGTAGCAGTGGCTATAAGATCAGCAGCCTGAGTTATTATTACTGTTTTGCTACTGCTACAATTGTTCGCATCTATAACTATAACAGTATATGTATTTGCTGAAAGACCGGTGCTCATAGAAGTGGTTTGTCCGTTGCTCCAAGTGTATGTATGCGGCGCGGTGCCCCCGTTGGGATTAACCATAGCATAACCGGTACTTTCTCCATTACAACTTACATTGTTTTGAGAGGAAATTAAAGGAGTAGGTCCGCCGGAATTGGCAACCAGAACCGGTACTGCCCGGCTACATCCGTTTGCATCTGAAATTAACACGGTATATGATCCCTGGCTGAGGCCGGTAGCAGTTGTAGTAGTTTGTACGGCTGTTGTACTCCATGAATATGTGTATGCAGGTGTCCCTCCAACCGGAGACACTGCAGCTGCACCGTCGCTGTTACCACAAGTGGATGGCGTGGATGTAGTGGGGGCAACCAGTAAAGAGGGCTGCAAGATAGTTACTGTATATTGTTGGGTACAACCATTAGTATCTATAACAGTTACGGATTGATTCCCTGCTACAAGGCCGGTTGCTATTTGAGTAGATTGGCTGCCGGAAGCCCACAAGTAAATATATCCCGGGATACCTCCACCCGCAGTAACTGTAGCAGTAGTAGTACCACCGTTGCAAAGAATGTTCGTAGCTGTTGCCGTAGCTGTAAGCGGAATGGGTTGGGCAATAGTAACTGTTTTAATGATTGTGCAGTTGTTTGCATCGTTGAGGACAACTGTATGAGAACCTGCCAGGAGTCCCGTGGCCGTTTGCGTAGTTTGATTTCCTTGACTCCATAGATAAGTGTAGGCAGTAGTTCCTCCTGCTGCTGTAACCGTAGCAGTAGCAGTACCACCACTGCAAAGAATATTTGCAGCAGTGGCGGTTGCAGTAAAAATTGTTGGCTCCGTGATACTAACTGTTTTCGTAGTGATGCAGCCATTTGAATCGGTAATGATTACCGTATGAAATCCCGGCAAAAGGCCGGTTGCTGTAGAGCTTGTTTGGGCACCTTGACTCCATGAATACGTATAAGGAGTAGATCCGCCTAAAGTAATAGTTGCAGTTGCGCTACCATCATTCGCTCCATTACACGAAACGTTGATCACAGGTGAAATAATTGCCTGAGGTGATCCCGCATTGAAACACTAGCCTGAGATGTTTGAGCACACAGATTTGCATCCGTAATGGTAATAGTATATGTTGCTGCGGCAAGACCGATAGCGGTTTGAGTGGTTTGTGAATTACTCCATGAATATAAATATCCCGGAGTCCCTCCTCCGGGTGTTACAGTTAAACTCCCATTTGAGTTCCCACAAGAAGCTGGATTTGTGGTGACAGTTATAGTGATAGCCGCCGGCTCTGTAATAACAACCGTTGTCGTCTTTGTACAACCATTAGAATCTGTTACTGTTACTGTATGATTTCCCGCCAGAAGACCGCTTACTACTTGAGTGGTTTTGTTACTTTGCGTCCACAAGTAAGTATAGGATGGTGTTCCTCCTGCTGCACTGATGGTTGCGGTTCCATTGTTTCCGCCATTACAATTTACATTTGTAAAAGATACGGTTGATGTAAAAACCGATGCGGGTTGTGTGATTGTAACAATAGCAGTGTCTGAAGAGGATGCGGCATCAGTTACAATTACGGTATAAGTTCCCGCACAAAGGCCTGTAGCTGTTTGTGTAGTTTGGCCGCCTGCGTTCCATGAATAGGTGTACGGAGCAATTCCGCCGGTAGCAGTTACTGTTGCAGTGCCAGTGCATTGAGAATTACAAAGTATATTGGCAGGAGAAACCGTTGCACTTAATATCGTGCAGCCCTTAAAAGAACTACATAAACAAAAAGCGCCGCAAAACTTTACTATATACCCGTCATCTGATCCATTGTGGGTGTCGTCAAAATATGCACCTGCGCCGGGATCAGTTAAAGGATAAGTCCCCATGCTGGTTGGTATAGCCCATTCTCCGGCAACAAATAAATTATTGTTGGGATCAAGTGCCAGCGCCTCCCTGAAATCCACGCCATCTCCGCCTAAATATGTAGTCCATAGGATAGCTCCGGTATTATTAAACACCACCAACGCAATATCCGTTCCTCCCGGCCCACCGTTGAATGAATTATCATTATATCCTGCATCGCATGAGAGTTGAACGGGAAGGTTAGAGGACCGTGTAGTAAAACTCAAATACACATTGGAACATTCGTCAATAACTAAATTATCATAGGTATAAAAGAAAGGCTCATCATCACTTCCGCCATAATAGGTTGCCCACTGACGGGTATTAGCATTATTAAATTTTAGAATAAAGGCATCGCCAAATCCTGCATTTGCCGGTTGAAAAAATGTTCCGGAATTTTGCAGAGGAAAATTAGAGGAATTTGTTTGTCCCGCGACAAACACATTACCGGCTGCATCTGTAGCAAGAGAGAAGCCATAATCACTCCCGGTATCTCCATAATAGGTCGCCCATATCCGATTTCCTAAATTATCAAACTTAAGTATAAAGGCATCAATGCCTCCGGCGTTTGCAAACTGAAAGAAGGTTCCCGTAGTTTGCACAGGCAAATCGGTAGAATAGGTATGCCCTGTTACATAAACATTTCCGGCTGGATCTGTAGTGATCGAATATCCTGCATCCGAATCTGTTCCTCCGTAATAAGTCGCCCAAAGACGATTACCCAGGTTATCAAATTTCAAAATAAACAAATCTACATTGCCTGCATTTGCCGGTTGAAAGACTATACCTGCACCCGGGATAGGAAGATCCGTGGATGTGGTATATCCTGTTACAAAAATATTGTCAGCAGCATCGGTGCAAATAAAATATCCCGACTCTTGCCCGGTTCCACCATAATGAGTTGCCCAAAGGCGTGTGCCTGCATTACTAAATTTTAAAATAAAAATGTCATAGGATCCAGCTCGTACAGGCTGATAATAGGTACTCCCACCGGCAGTTTGCACCGGGAAGTTGGAGGAATTACCCGCAGTTTGAACAGGAAAATTAGTAGAACCAAGATATCCGGTTACAAACAAATTTCCATTATTGTCTGTATCTATGGACATAGGCCCATCAATTCCATTCCCTCCATACAATGTAGCCCACCAAAGAGCAGGGTCGATGATTAAAGTTCGGAGGTTGGCCTGAGAGGAATCCCCAGAGTTCAGTGCCGGAAAGTTGAAGCTTACCTCTACATTATGTTTGTCAATTTGTGTGTGGCTGAAACTACTCGGAATCTCTGTGTTGGTTTCTTTTATGTAAGAATATGGAGCATCTTCTCTGTATGTTCCCAGCGAAGTTGTGATCTCTATCCCTCCGTGTTCATTCATTTGCAAGGGCTTTTCGCTTTCGTATAATAGTTTAATCTTACTTGGGTCTGCTCCGGGATGAACTATAAAGTCATACTTAAGTCCCCGTTTCTTTGCATTATAAAATACCCAGTCAATGCCGGGATACACCTCTCTTATTGTAATTTTATCATATTGTTTTACATCGTAAATCCCTTGAGGACAATGACCGTAAAAGAAATTAAAATGTTCTGCGCTTTCTCCCTCCCTAATAATGTTCTCTTCTTTAATGCTTGCTCCGTTTAGGTGCACGTCCAACCAGGCCATTTCTGTTGTGATCTTTTCTTCTTTTTCATCTTTTGGCAAGCGAGGTGAAACTGAAGCATCTTTTTCCTTCTGATCATTCTCTTCTACATTTATAAATACACATGTCAATCCCTGTTTGGTAATGTACATGTCCATACCGGGTGCTGACGCCTTAAAAAGAACTGAAGGAACAGGCTCGTTGTTTGTATTAGTTATCTGTCCTTTGTTTTCTAAGAAACAAACAGATTGTTTTTGCATCCACTTTTCGGCTTGTTTTTTCTCAGCAGAAAATTCTGCGGGCGGTATTGCTTGCTCTGCAAGCAATACCAAAGTATCCCCCTTAGGTGAGGCACAGAGTAAAGCAGATGTCACGACTAGTATCAGCGTGATGAAGAGGCACTTCATTTATTTTTACCGTTATTTATTAATCCCACATTCTTACTTCAGCTTAATTATTTTTTCTCCGTGGATTACGGTAACATTCGGGCTAAAGGCCTTACAAATAAAGCTCTTCATTCCCTCCGGCACTATTAGTGAAAAACATTTGGCATTGCAAATATTAAATCCGGATTATCAGTTCTACGCAGGTATCATCGGATATATGCTGTCCCAAAATTGCATAGCTAATTGTCAAAGGCAATGATTGAGACTATGGTACGCGTGAGAAGAAAATATTTTTTTCGGTATTGCTGAAAAAAAGCTGGGAATAATGCGTATTTCATAGGGGTGTTTGTTTAATTAAAAATAGCAACCTATGATGATGAATGATAATTTGTTTTGTGTTATTATTATACGTTACTTCTAACAATCTATTTATAAAAATTTGATAGCCAATAAATTATGATTTTTATAATTTATTTTCAGTTAAGCAATTAATAAGTAATTACCATCCTCTTGTTTTTGCTATTTATTGTATTGCCCTCCTGAAATATTTTTAGCGATTAATAATTTCTTAGCGACTATCAGGATAACTAGAAATGCATATAATTTTAAACTAAGAATAGTTCTATCGCAACAAATTTCTATTGCCTTTTTTTACAATTTCTTCTGTTGTATATGAAAAAATCCCTTGAAATTTTTCAATTTCAAGGGATCCTGAGGTCACGTGCGGATTTGAACCGCAGTAGGAGCTTTTGCAGAGCTCTGCCTAACCGCTCGGCCACGTGACCGTTTTAAGGACTGCAAATTTACGAAAAATTAACCAAATCAAAGAATAGCAGTCAATTTACTACCTGCACCTATAAAAAACTAAGTCGCAAAAAGGCTCGTTTCGCGTTAAAATCCCCCGATACAAAATATTTTTAAAAATCTGTAACCTTTTTAAATTTTTCAGTTCTATAGTCAAAAGGGTCAAATTTGTAAGAATAAAAAAATGGATGTAGTATTGAATATGTCGATTGTAACAGATTACGCAGTGGAAAGCGAACAGTAGCAGGAGTTAAAAATAATAAACGCTGCCAAGGCCGACTCTAAATATTTTGGTCCGCTTTACGAAAAATACCACGATAGAATATTTCGTTTCGTGGTTCAGCGTATGGATGATAAAGAAATTGCCCTGGATGTTACTTCACAAGTGTTTCTTAAAGTGTTATGCAACTTAAATAAATATACATATAGGGAAGGTGTTCCATTCTCTTCCTGGCTATACCGGATCGCGCATAAAAAATCAGGGAGAAACCGATGTAGATTGCGGAGGTCCTTGCCAAGCTTGCCAAGCTGCAAGTGCAAAACTAAATGGAGTTGATTGGACAGCAGTAACTATAACTGCAACAAATTTAGGCGCAGATCTTGCCATAGCAGGTACAACGGTTGATGGAAAAGGATTTGCCTTTACTGCGCACGCAAATAGTGTCACCGGAAGCTATACAATAGCCACGGGAGCTTTCCAAATGTCAACTGCAGCTACAGATCAATATGCAGCTAATGTTTCAGGGAGTGTTACCCTCAGCAAGTTTGACACTAATAATAAAAAAGTTTCAGGAACATTCAGCTTTACTGCAACTACTTTTACGGGAACACCGGGCGCTTTAACAAATGGAACATTTACTAATGTTCATTATCAATAGCATTGTACCTGCGGGCATGAGTGTAATAATATGCCGTGGCCGCAGGTAATTTTTATTTCTTTTTTTTCTTTGGATTGCTCTTTACGCCCTTACTTTCACGGACAAGAAAATACATTTCAAGTCTTAATTTATTCAGGTTCTCATAATTTGAATCCAGCCTTTTTTTGATCTCCGTAAGCCTGTCTTCGAGAGAATTTTGTTCTTTTTTAATTTTCTTCATTTTTTGCAGATTAAAATTGAACTCTCCTTAAACAAACATAACCATATTTTTCAGAATAACAACGGACTTGTTGTACAACATGTCGGTTGTTTAGTATTCCTTTACGCCAGTTTTGAAAAAGACCATTATATTAAAGCGGCTTGGTGATAAGGTCAGGGAAGTAAGACAGGAAAAAGGAATTTCCCAGGCACAGCTTGCATATAATATCGGAAAAGATCAGCAATCTATCCACCGCCTGGAATCTGGCAATGTTAATCCTTCTTTTTATTATCTGTTTGAAATTTCCATGGGTTTAAATGTCGATATGGAGCGATTGATAAAATTTAGTGATATTCCTAACAAAAGAATTTCGCTCTAAGCTATTTTCGGCGAATGCTATTTCGTCACAATTTCAATAGCTGAACTTTCCAACCATTTATTCATTAAGGCTTCATTACCTGAGACCGGAGCAAAACAAAAAGTATTGCTGGCTACTAATGCAGGAGAGTTGAGTGCGTATTCAATGGTAACTTTATAGGGATTAAGATAACTGGAATGAATAAAAAACACTTCTCCTGCTTTGTAAAGCAAAAATCCCACATGGTAGTCGAGGCCAATGATATAAATGCCTTCCTGTTTTTTCTTTTTTACAAAGTCAACCACTTTTTCAGGCGTGGATCCCGGATTCATCACAATGTTTAGTTTTGTAGTGATTGACTTCATCGCATTCAGTGCCGGCTGCTGGGCCATTTTATACCGATCCAAATTTAATCCCATATGTTTCATGGTGGTGGAAATAAAATATCCGCAGGCTATCTCTCCCCTATTTGGAACATCTGTATGTCCCTCAAAGGACCAAACCGTGCCATACCAGTAAGGGATAATATTGTTCAGCAATAAATCGCAAAACTTTATACACACCGAATCCATTGTAATTTTCCCTTCTGCTAATTGAGCCTTCAATTGCAAACGTTTTTCATTTACATATGCAAGCTGTTTCGCATAACTTATAGTAGTATCAACATTAATTCCATAGGCCTGTGCATCAATTTTGATTACCGGAGGAACATTCTCTTCTTCAGCTACAGTATCTTTTACAACTTCATTTACTAATACATATGAATCTTTAGGACTCGTACAGCTTACAAAGGGCTGGACAATAATAAGCAGGGCAAAAATTTTGTTTCGCATAGTATCAGAGTTAACCCGCCCTGTATATTCTATTCAGTTCGGGCAAGCAATTATTCAATTGCTCAATCTTTTTCCCACTTCCGCGTAGGTTTTCCTTCCTGCCTGATCACTTTATATTTTTTTTCCTTAGCAAGAGCAAATACTTTCCTTCGCAATAATTTTGGATAAAAACTACGTACGATATATCCAATATTTTTTCTCTTGGAAAAAATTCCTATTTGCGCTAATACATCATCGGCAGAAGCGGCGCACCTCATTCCAAAAAATGCGTAGTCGTATGGAGTTTTATCACAATATTTTGTAACAATTTCCAATGCCTTATTGTATTGTGTTCCGCTCAGTGGTATTTCAACCCATGCGTATTTACAGGTTGGAACCGTCATAGGCTTGCCTCTTGTTTCACCACCGCTATAGATTGCGCTCAACGACTTTTTGTGAGGAAACACATGTAAATCATTCGCTGGAACAAAACTATAATCAACATCATCAATCTCTAATGAAACATGGCCTCCATGCAAACCTCCAAACCAATGAAACTCCGTTGCCTTATATTTTTTTAATGGCTTGGAGCCGTATAAAAAATGGATTCGCATCACCAGGGAATCCTGTGCCATTAAACTCGCCAAGACGAGTGTAAAAATTCCTATAAAGGAAATGCGCTTCATTGCTTTTAAATAAAAGATTCATGCTAATTATCGAACGTAAAATTCTTCGTTTTTGCTTTTGATTTAATAGCCGCGATCATAGCGGCATCCAGCGAGTTACTGGTGTCCTGCCCCATTTCTTTTTCTTTCTGTGCTATGTACTCCACGCGTTTTGTATTGAGTTCTCCAATGGAAGCATTTACTTTAGCTCTTTCATTCTTTTTATCTTCGATGTATTTTTGCTTTTGTACAGTAGTTTTTCCTTGAAGCTCTTTCGGAAGATCTGTCTCCTTTACTTTTGTGATGTCGAACTCTTTACTACCCGAAGCGTCTACCAGATCCCAGCTTTCATTTTTATACAAGTGAGAAGATTTCGATACTATCCTGTTTGCGTTATTTGACCAACCATAAGTTTTCGCATTTTCATCCTGCTTTTTTTGATTCTCTTTACTTATAATTCCCAAATATCCATAGCCTATGTAAGTACCGTTCAACGATTCATTCATCTGCGCAATTTCTTTATCATATGGCGTTTCGATATAAACTGTTTTACGGTCTTGTTCAATGCTCATATAATTTCCTCCTGTAAAATCTGCGCCCGTTTTCCAGGAAGTATTAATTCCCATGTCAAAATTTCCGCAGAAAATCGTATTCACCACTACATCTTTTTGTACTGCTTCCTTACATGCTGTTGCATATGCAACAGGCCCTTGTGTGAATGGTTCATTACCGGCAATAAATATTAATTGCAAATCACTGTTCCCATCCGACCATTGCAATTGTTTCAAAGAAGTATGAATCACTTGTCCGCAAAATTCATTTCCACCATTTGTCCTGAGAGAAAAAAGCTGCTCAGAAATTTTATCCAGGTCATTGATAAACATAGATACCTGTCTTATATAACCTTCTGCTGAAGACAATCCATCATTGCCGTATTCATACAAAGCGATTTCCAGATCAGGTCTTTCGTTTTCGCATTTTGCTTTTGCCAGTTCATTAATAATTTTCCATAACTGTGATTTAGCCTGATCAATTAATCCATCCATACTATTGCTGGTGTCTAATAGAATAGCAACTTTTATTTTTTTCTTTCCTGTTGTTGGAGTGCCAGGAGTCTGTATTGTATCAAGCGTAACCTGTACAGCAGGTTGAGTGCCAGGAGTCGTAGGTGCATTGGGATTATTCTGGGAAATACAGCCTGAGCCCAATACAGAAACAAAAGAAAAAGTGAGAATAAGTTTACAAGAGCCGATGGTTACAAATGATCTTTTCATGGTATCTGTTTTTTTGTAAAAGTAGATCGACTGCACCCTCATTAAAAGTGACACTTAGTGAAAAGGTTATTCCACTTAGTTAACAGGATGTTTAAAGAAGTTAAGCCTCTTTTATAAGGGCTTAAAGCATTGATTTTATAAGTATTGCCCATTTTTATTCGGTATTTTTGTTTTGATGAAACGCTTATCCATAATATTTCTTTGTACACTCCTATTTACAACGCATGCCAATGCAGTGAATAAGAAATTCAGCGATGGATTTATTCCGGCATTGAGAGTAACACAACTACTTGATTCCTCATCTCTTTTTGCAAAAACTAATCCCGTACGTGCTATAGACTATGCATCAAAAGCATTGGAGGTATCGCTGGCCAACCATTATAAACAGGGAGAAGGATTATCTTACAAAATGCTGGGTACTATTCATTATAATCTCGGACATTATGACCTGGCCGCTAAAAATTTAGAAGATGCTGTAAATGCTTTCACTACAAAAAAATCAAAGACGAAAGGTTTTTCCTCGGAGATGAGCAAAGATAGCTACCAAAAAAGCCCAAGAACAGATGGGGGCGATCTAAAGAAATTGTTCGATACTTATTTGCAATTAAGTTTGTCCTACATAGAGCTGGGCAACTATGATATGGCCGCTTACAATTTAGATATGTGTTTCTCTAAACAATTTACAGAAATCAATAATGAAAGTAAAACTGCCGCAAAAAAAGCAAAAGCAAAATTACTGCTGAAACAAAATAAATTTGCTGAAGGTGTTTCGTTATATGAATTGATACTTGATGATGCACGTAAAGAAGGAAATTTGACGCAGCAATGCGACGTACTTACCGAAATGGGGAAAGCTTATTTTGAAAAGGGAGATTATGAAAAAGCCCTTCCCTATTTTAATGATGCCAGAGATCTCGCAGAAATGCTAAAGCAGGACAACCTGTCTTTAAAAATTTCCGATTATATCGCACAAATATATCGCCAGCAAAAAAGGTTCAAGGAAGAAATAGTGATTCGTCAGAATTCACTGAATAAAAATATATCCAACAATAATACCGCAGGAGTTTCGAAAGGGAATTTTGAAATTGGTAATGCATACTTCTCGGCCAACCAAACAGATTCCGGAATTTCTTATCTCAATAGAGGCTTGGACCAGAAGACTTATTCATGGAGCTCCGGCAAGAGTTATTCTCCATTGGATTTAAACAAAGCAGGATTTATCAATATAAATCGAACGTCCTACGAGCTTGCACAACAATCCGAAAAAAGTACAGAATTATTGGACAAAGCAAATGCCTATAAAACGCTTACTGAAGCCTACTTAAAAAAGGGAGAAATGAAAATGTCAGCCGAGGCTTTTGATAAATACCTGGCCCTGCATGATTCAGTAGAAATTCTCCGGAACGTAGAAATTAAAAATGCAATCGAGCTTAGTACTACATTGGGTAAAAAACAACAAAGGGTTGAATTGCTGGAAAAAGAGCGGGAGCTGAATGAAAAAGCAATAGATCTTTTAAGGCAGGATCAGGTTTTAAAGGATGAACAATTAACATCGCGCAACATGACTATTCTATTGCTCATTGTTGTTTTGTTAGCAATGGCAGGCGCAGTATACTTTATTACACGCAGTTCAAAATCGGAACGCAGAGCCAATCAATTACTCGCTATAAAATCACTCAGAGGACAAATGAATCCTCATTTTATTTTTAATGCACTTAATTCTGTCAATCATTACATATCACAAAATGATGAGCGCGCCGCCAATAAATACCTCTCAGATTTCTCCCGATTGATGCGATTGGTAATGGAAAATTCGAAGCATGATTTTATTTCGCTTTCTGAAGAAGTTGAAATGCTGGAATTGTATCTTCATCTTGAACATGCCCGTTTCAAAGACAAATTCGATTATAGGTTCGAAATAGATAAGAATATTGATACGTCTGCTTTTGAACTGCCTCCGATGATACTTCAACCATATATCGAAAATTCTGTATGGCATGGATTACGTTACCTCGACAATAAAGGATTTTTAACTGTTGCTATTCATCAGGCTAACGAAGGAATCCAGGTAATGATAGAAGACAATGGGATTGGCCGTAAACTTTCACAGGAACAAAAAACTGTGAATCAAAAAAAACAAAACTCATCGGGGATGCAAAATATTGAAAACAGGGTGGGAATTATTAATACTACTTTTAATACTGCTATTACCGTGAGTGTAGAAGATGCAAAACCCGGCAACAAAGAAGCCGGGACAATAGTGAATATTTTTATTCCTAACCACAAAACTAAAAATTGATGCTGACTGCCGTAATAGTTGAAGATGAAAAAGTAAGTCGTGAATTACTGGCCGGTTACCTTGCAAAATATTGCAAGGATGTTGAACTATTGGCGCAGACAGATTCAGTGCAGTCGGGTCTGCAAGCTATAAAACAATACAAACCTGATATTGTTTTTCTTGATGTAGAAATGCCCAAGGGAAATGCATTTGATTTACTTGAACAAGTAGGAGAGATAAATTTCGAAACAGTTTTTGTAACCGCCTTCAGCAATTATGCCGTTCAGGCCTTGAACTACAGTGCAGCATATTATATTTTAAAACCGGTAAGCATCGACGAATTGATAGCGGCTGTTGAGAAAATAAAAAAACAAAAGGAAGAAAATAAGGTAGCTATCCACACAAAAGTTTTGTTGGATAATCTTCAGAGCTACAATAAAAAAAACTACAAAGTTGTTTTGCCATTGATCGATGGCTTTGAAGTAGTTCCTGTAAAAAATATTATCCGATGCGAAGCCAATGATAATTTCACTGATTTTCATTTTACTTCCGGTCCTAAAAAAATGATCTGCCGCACTCTCAAATTTTATGAGCAATTACTTGGGGACGCAGGCTTTGTTCGCGTACATAAATCACATCTTGTAAACATTGATTATATTAAAAAATACACCAAGGGCAAAGGAGGTCAACTCACCATGGAGGATGGATCTATTATTGACGTTTCACCAAATAAAAAAGATGAAGTCATTTCAAAGTTTATACAGAAATAGAAATAATTATACGGAACTAGTCTTCTATCCTCACTTTTTTCAACTCGTTTCTTCCATTGAAAGCAGGAAAATACATTAGCTCTGCATGTGCAGGATTTAAATTGTAAGTACCGTTATAGCGGGGTTGTAATTCAATATCAAATTGATATTTCCCTGCCGGTAATTTTTCACAGAAAATAGAAACCTTATCCTTAAAATATTCCCGGTGAACTTCATTATTATCGTATGACTGGTCTTTATTGTTATAACTGCAACCAGCAGGAATCGGAATTTCAATCATCACATAATCACCTTTTTTCTTAGCAGTAACTTCCACTCTCATTGTAGTAATTTTTCCTGCTTTAAGGGAGGTAACGGGCTTTTCTTCATTGGTGAAAGTTGATTTTACAACAAACACATCTTCTTTGGGTTGTGGATTTCTATTCCATTCCCTTTTGTAAACTGACATATACAGGCTTCCCTTACATTTAGCTGAAACATTCAATTTATTTTCTTTCACTGGCATTTTTGTTCTGAACGGAAATTCTTTTATCACCTTTCCGTTTAATGTCACCGATGCATCCCCTTTTAAATTTTGGTTTTTATTCAACACTCCCGGTAAAATAGTTTCCAGGATACTCGCCGATTCATAAGTATTACGGAATGTATTATCATCGCTATGTTCCAGGAAATATTTTGTTATTCCTTCCAGTGTTTTTTCATAGCCACCCTTTTTCTCCAGTATTTTATATACCAATAAACTTAATTGGGTAGTATTATTATACCAGTTCATAGAATCGTTCCCCCAATAGCTGGCACCCAATGCAGTTTCCTTTTTATCTTTTAGTATTTCGTTAATATCATAGCCTAATCCCGCTCGTTGTTTTATATAAATAAGTAAATATTTTGAATAAGTACTTAATTTTTTCATATCTATCTTAAGAATAGAGTCGGCTATATTTTCATAGTGATATCTTCCAAAAATCTCAAGAGCAAGTACCTTTTGGTCATTATCCCCATTAAAAGAACTGCGTTCGATATTAGAAATTGCATCCATAAGCGCATCAACCCTATAACCCATTGCTTCTGCCTTTAATAAGGCTTTTGTTATGTATATAGTCATAAAATAATTATCAGGCGAGTTTTTCCACCAACCCCAACCTCCATTCTCGTTTTGCGTTCTTTCCAACTTCGCAATTATTCTTCTGATCTGATAATCAAAAAGAAATATTTCTTTCAATCGCTCCTTGATCTTTTTTTCACTCAGTAGCGCTATGAGTTTAGAAGCTAACTGTTCATTACACTCATGAGGATATGTTTTTAATTCAGTTATCTTATCAATCAAAAGATCGAGATCGTTATTCACTATAGATAATTCGTAAAACAATGCGGACGTATCTATACTAATTTGAAAATTCGTGTCCTTGTCCAAAGAATAAAGCTGGCCATTTGTTTCTCCCACCCCAATGGGCAAAACCGGTAATTTCTCCTTTTCACCATCAGTATATTCAAGACTATCCAACCTAAGCGAATATTCAATGAATAAAGTATCCTCATTACCCGGTGCTATAAATTGTTTTTCTATATAACTGTTCTTTATAGAAATGTTGTTAGTTGTAAGCATCCTATTATTGCTTTTAAATGCAGTAGTTATGGAGAGATTCTGTTTTGTGTAGTTAAGTGCCTTTCCGACTATATAAGTAGTATCTCCTTCCGTCAAAAACCTTGGCATAGACAAAGTTGCCATTATAGGTTTAGACGCTTTTGTTTCCGCAAAACCTACACCGCTTTTATTACCAGTCATTGCAATAGCAAAAGAATTCCATTTCGTAATATTATCAGGAAAAGTAACATCGAATTTTACTTCTCCTTTTTCATCTGTAAATAAAGCAGGCTGCCAGTAAGCTTCATCAGTAAAATTTTCCCTTAGCAAGGAGCTATTTAACATTGCAGAGTTAAGATCTAGTTTTACTTTATCCATTTCACCACCCCAAAACATTCGCTCCGCTTTTAAGTTACCATGGGGTTCGTAGGATTTTATTAGTGCTGCCTGACCATTTCCTTCAACTGATTTTATTCTATATAGGTGATTAGGCGCAATTTTTCCTGCACTGAAAACACCGCCATATTTAGATTTATAAAATGACGATTTTCCTCTTCTATGCCTCCTGTACCCGGAATAAACTGTTCTATCGTTACTATAATAGTTCGCATCATCATTTAGATAAGTGTATTGGTTTCTATAAAAATCATGCTTTTCCAAAGTAGAATAACGTAAATCAACATATGGATACGATCTGTTTATTTCTTTCCTATCTTTTCTTACCCTTTGATTAATGAAAATATCATATGCAACCGGTTCTTTCTTTTCAAGTGTCTCGAAAGTGAATAAAGTATCTTTGTCATATTTCTTTATACATATTTTTCCTGCATCGATCTGAATAGAGTCATCAACAAAATATTCATAATTGTTGTCCATAAAAAAAATTCCTTTATATAACCCCGGCGGAATATTACTAACATCAGCGCACTTATTACGATATTTTTTTTCTCCAATAGACACCTGATCATTAAACAACATTATTTTACTAATAAAATGATCGCCGGTATATACAAAGGCAAAACTGCCATTGCCAATTTCAGTTTTGGTATATACTTCATATGGAAATTCAGGATCGTTATATCTATACAACTCAACATATTCATTTTGAACCTCTTTTAGAGTTTGTGTTGATATGCCTATCCGATACTCTACGTTCCTGGCCTTCTCTAATTTGTTTCGATTTTTTTTGAGAGTATCTACGCTAATCTTTCCTTCATCATTAAAATCATAGCAATAGTTTCCATTAAACTTAAATTTTCCATATACAGACTTATATTCTGCCTTCCATAAGTAGTTTATTGAATCTCCTTGATTAAAAATCAATGCAGAATTTCTATCTATCCTTTTCACATCGTTGGGCGTTTTCCAACAGTATACGTTTCCATAATAATATTCGTCTTTTGTTTGGAAAACACAATTCCTTTCCAACATTTTTTCGTATGTCGAAAGTTTTCTCGTTTTTTTTATTTTTTTTATTTCCTCGGGGTAATGTTTACTATCAAACGAAAATTCCAATTTTTGTCCATTTTTTAATTCTATGTCTTTAAGAATGTATTCAGCATCATTTGTACGAATACGAATATTATGTTTTCCGGCTGATGCAATGATAGAATTGCATTCACTATAATATTTATCGTCATAATATACAAGTGTATCGTCAACATAGATCATGTGTACCTCTAAGAATTCCTGACCACTAATAACATAGGGAAAAAATTCCGCTTTAACACTTTCATTAGGAATATATCTTTTAAAAAGAACGTTACCCGGATGAGTTAACTGGTAGTAAGCTATATTCTTAAATTGTAATTCTTTTGTCCAGAAACCATCTGCAGGAACATCATACGTACTTTTTATAGATAGGCTAAGGTTATACAAACAAACCTCCTTGCGTTTTAGTGTGGCTTTTGTATTAAAATCAGGAACAATAGGAAGATTTGATCTTTTAAATTGCGCATTGATAGACGATGCTAAGACATCGGCATTTTTTACAGGATTTTTATCAAAATCAATGACTTTAATATTCACTCTTGCTTTTTGCCCAGGATATATATTTTCCGGTTCCGTTAATACAATATCAAGTGTTTTCTTTTGAGGTATTATCTTAATCTGCTTGGTAATACTTTCCCCCGTGTACATATAATTATACAGAAAAGCATATTTACTATCACTTACATCTCTCTCTTTATACTCTAATTGATTAGTAAACCCTTCTTTTATAATTACTTCGTTTTTATAGAGACGATATTGTACTTCTATGTTTTTAGGATTAACAAGTGAAACAAAAATAGAATCAATAGTTCTATTGCTATTTATAGAAACATTCACTGGCAAAATCTCATACATTGCACAACTATTTTTCGCAAGAAAAAAATATTTCTTAACTAATATACCGGGTTTGAATTTATATGGGAATGATATTGTTTTCTTATTCACAGTATCTCCATTAATCACTTCCCAACAAAAACCCTCCTCCATAAATTCCTTGTCGTTTTTATAAAATACAGCAGTAATAAAACTGTCTTGTTCTGAAAATAAGATATTATTATTCTCGAGGTTCGCCTTAAAAAAAACTTCTTCTACCTGCGTTTCATTATTGCTATTATTAAACTCTCCCACAACTCTATAATTTATTCCCATCTCGGGAACACTATCAGCAGGAATAACTATTTCAGTTTCGCCTTCAGGATGAATAGAAAATTCTCCAATAGGGATTTCATGTGGAAGTTGGAGACTTTGCTTTATTACATCTTTGATTTCAAATGGACTTAGTTTAATTTTTACTCTTCCATCCATAACAGCCAGATCGTTGGCATTGGTTGCTTTAGCATATAGTTTTATGTCTTCTCCTTTTCGATATTCCTTTTTTTCGCTCCTTAAACTATAGACGGCTTCATCCAACAAATAATCCTCAATTTTAAATTGCCCTCTTATATAGCTTTTCTCATTCCAGGGATTTTTCTTCTTCTTTTTCACAATTGCAACCTGGTACCTCTTGTCTATAGTTAATGTGTCTCGTAAAGGGAATTCATAAATATATGTTCCTGGAGAAGAAGGCTTGAGCTTTACTTCTAATAGAGGATTTCTACTTTCATATCTGTCGGGATTTGTGATTTTCAACCAAACTTCTTTATTGATTGGTTTGCCATTTTTTGTAATGTGTGCCTTTAGCCTAAGGGTATCTCCTAAATGATATATCGGTTTATTGAATGCAATGTATCCCGAGTTCTTTTTTCTAAATGATTTACCAATTGAATTGTATCTTTTTTCTACTTCATAAAAAAGCACCTCATTAATGGCTTCAATTCGAAGTTTACCTGCCGTTTTCCCCTTATACATATAACATAAATACTGTTTGTTATACGGTATATTACTATTTCCAATTTTTGCTTTTGCATCTGTAATTTCGTTTCCATTAACTGTATTATACAACCGGAAAGAAAAGTTTTTTCCATCACTAATAATTTTAACACGGATATTGGATAAAACCCGGATATCCTGGTCAACATAGTTTTTATTAGCATAAACCAAAACATAATATCCAGGAGACAACCTACTCACAGGCCAGCTACCTTGATTAAGAAAATTATTAAACGAATCTACTTTGGTGTGGAAAAATGAAGAATCTAATTTCGATTTAGAACTTGTAAAGAGCTTATCAATTTCAGTATTCGAGAGTTTATATATGTATATATATGGACTAGTGTAATTGCGGACTTGAGAAAATGTATGTGTAAGTATATTTACCACACATATAAGGGTAATCAATAAACATTTATGCGTGGGGCGTTTTAACATTCCTTTCCCTTAAATATAGGAAAGGTAGGTGAAAAGTCACAAATAAACCGGGTTTAAAATTACTTTCATTTCTGCACCACCAGTCTCTCTTTAAACAACACCTCCTCTTCAGCTTTTATCTCTACAAAATAAACAGCCGAGCTTAATGCACTAATATCTATTTGCGATTTTGCACCGCTTATCTGTGATTGGCTCACCATCTGCCCTGTCATATCATAAATGAAAAGTAAAAATTTCTGTTCTTCAAATTCGGAATTGATGGAGACCATTAACGAATTATTGGCAGGATTTGGATAAATTTTAATAGGCAGGTTACCCCATTTGTCAATGATCAAACCCAGGGTTTCAGAATAAAAAGTACCGCCTGTTTGCTTTAAACGATAATACACTTCCCCTTCACTCATGCTAAGCAGCGAATCATCAGTGAAAAAATAATTAATGCCATCAATATCATCTGTTGGTTTCACAGCACCTACCGTTTCAAAATCTTTTCCATTCCAGCTTCGTTCAACTGTAAAGTCACAATTCCCATTTTCTTTAGAGCACGTCCAGGCCAGGTTCACATTTTTTCCGTTCGCTTCTCCATTAAATGCCAACAACGCAACCGACGAACTATCCTCATCACTTTTTTTACCTGAACCGATTGCAATTTTTGTAACAAACACATCTGTACGCGTGTATGGAGATAATGCAATGCCGCCAAATACTCCACCGTTTAATAAGGCGCCTGTTGCATAAACATTTCCATTCGTTTCTCCACAAATTGCTATTCCAGATTCATACCCAACGTCTTCTTCTAAATCAGCAGGGCCACCCACTGCAGCAGCCCAGGTAAACTGCCCGCTGGTATTCAATCCCGCCATAAAAATATCGGCGTTATCCACAGCAGTTTTTTTGTATGAGCCAAATGATGCTGTTCCCCCAAACTGCCCCGTTATAAAAAGATTATTTCCATCACATCCTATACCTCTGGCCCTGTCTGTCTGGCTACCTCCCGCCCTCTTGGCCCACAATACATTTCCGGATGAATTATAACAAGCCACGAAAACATCTGAACTGCCTTTGGTTGATAATGATGTACCACCGAAATTTACAGTAGCGTTAAATTCACCAGTTACATATATTTTACCTGCATTGTCCATAGTTACGGACCAGCCAACATCATCCCACGCTGCCCCCACAGTTTTTAGCCACAACAGTGAACCACTCGGAGAATACTTCGCCAAAAACATATCCCATTTTCCATTGGGCGCTGTAACTGTTTGCGAACTAAATGTTGCTGTATTCTTAAACATTCCACAGACATAGGAGTTGCCGGCAGCATCGACCTTAATCGATTTTGCTTCATCACGTCCTGACCCTCCTGCTTTTTTCACCCATAAAAAATTCCCATTCGCGTCATACTTCGCCACAAAAATATCTTTATCACCATAGCCATAAATAGTTGTTGAGCCGCCAAACACCGCTTTATTGGTGAATATACCGCAGATGTATATATTACCCGCCGCATCACAACTAACTCCCATTGCTTTATCATAATCATAATCTCCCGCCCTCTTGGCCCAAATTAAATTTCCATTTAAATCATATTTCGCAAGAAAAATATCGTTGGAACCTTTACAGGTTAATGTAATAGGAGAGCCAATAAATTTAATTAGCGCATTTGTTCCCTGTATTTCTCCTACTACATAAAGATAATTTCCATCGCGGGTAATATTCCAGGCATAATCACCCGTATATCCTCCTGCAGTTCGTATCCAGATCAATGCTCCCGAAGGACTATACTTCGCAACATAAATATCATGATTGCCCTCACAGGGTAAAGTAGTTCCGCTGAACTTTGCATTCTTTTCGTATTTACCCGCGATGTAAACATTCCCGGTCTGGTCGGTAACAATTCCGTATCCGTAATCATATGCCCACAATCCTTCCTTTTTTGCCCATTGGAAATTTTGCGCCATTAGGTTAATACACGTCAGGTTCAGTATCAGTAATATTTTTTTCATACTCCCTTTTTTAAATGAATAAAACACTGATACAAATTTATAAGCGGATAGCGGGCTATTCGCTACTTTTCGATAATAGCGCTTTTATAATAGCTAAAGCATGCCGTTGGGTATTCAGCTAGCTTGGGAGGGAGATAAAAAAATATGAGTTTACTTAATCTACCCAATTTTATTATTGAGCACATCCGGTAAATCCCTAATTCTTCATATTCTTTTTCGGACCGTCGTTTTTTTTTGCACTATCGGTGTACAGAAGATCAAATCATGAAGAACTAGTTTATTAAATAAGTCACAACAAAAACGCCAACCGAAAATTCGGTTGGCGTTTTTGTTGTAAAGGTGCTCTTGTTAATTATATCTACTTCCCTGTAATGATCACTCTTTTTGTCCACACATTGTCAGCTGTTTTTACAGATACAAAATAAGTGCCGGGCGATTTATCCTTCAAACTTATTTCTTCTGAAAGATATTTTGCTTCCTTACCTTCTGAGAAAATTTCCTCGCCCAAAATAGTTGAAATAGAAATGGTGTATAAATCATTTGTGTTTCCATCCAGCTGAATATTGATAATGCCATTAGAAGGGTTAGGATACACAACAAGATTATTGGATGTAATTTTTTCAGAAACAATACCAGCAGTTGAAGAGTTAATTATTTTCACTTTAAGATCGTCAAAATAAAATCCGTCATATTGCCTATACAAATCTGAAACAAGATGAAATCGCAGATAAATACTCTGCCCGAGGTAAGGCGAAAGATCAATGCTTTCTTTTACCCATTCCTTCTGGAACCCATCATAAACGGGCTGCAAATAATCCTGGTACGAATTCCCATCATGTGTGTATCTGCCACACAAAGGAGTGAAAGAAAATCCGTTTGTAGAAACCTGAACTTCCGCATAATCCCAGTTTTTTTCAATTTCCCAACGCAGATAATATTCTAGATGGGCAGCAACTGCCGTTGTTAAATCAATAGTTGAAACGGTAATGATATTGGATACATCAAATGAAAAATATTTTCCAACGCGACTATCAGTTATACTTGTTCCGGGTGAAACAGCATGGAGGGATGTAGTATCCCAGGATTGAGAATTCCATTTTAAAATATCATTGCATGCATCAGAAAAAATTGTAATCGGTGTGCCATAAATACAATTGATGGTATCGTTTAAAACATAATATCCATTATCAATATTCAAAACATATTGCAAATTGGCTCCCGGCACAATGCCTCCCACCATAGTATAACTGATTGAATCTATAGCCGACTGCAATAAATTCATACCTGAATATATTTTCGCACTCCCAACCGACTGAAAATTTGTACCAATAGGGACAATAGATACTGTAAAAGTACCGGGTTGTAAACCAAGCCGCTGAATATTATATTTAATAAATCCGGTTTGCTGTATGAAAGGTCCGTTAACAACTTCAACCTCGCCATAAGCTGTAGCCAGACGCGCAAACTTAATATTTTGATCCATCGTATTTTCTGCAATTGGAATAATGTTGCTTTGCAATGGCCAAAATCCATCATCAACGGATCCCGCTTCAGGTGTTAATGCATAAATTTTGGGTTTAGATGCCGCTCCATACATCCAGTCATCACTCACACCATTGGTGGAATAGCCAACTGTTTCAGGGCCGTTGCCATAAGTAAATCCATCGCACTTTGTTAAACGTAAACAATACTCATCCAAAAGCGTTGAGTCTGCTGCAGAAGTAGTTGGCAGAGTACCTGATGGCTGAATAAGCACATTGCTGAATGTATGGTTATTAAGACACAGTTGGAAAGTATGTGCATTACAAAAATCACGGATCATTTGAGTTTCCGGTTCGGAGAAAGCGGAAGTTCCCCTATACACATCTGTGGACGTAAGCGGTGAAGAACCAATATTGTCGTACGCCCAGTTATATCCATAGTTCCTGTTAAGATCAACTCCAAATGTGCCATCGCCATTATCTCTTCTGTTCTTTCTCCACATTCCACCTCCTGTTGGGTCAGTAGTGTGATTGTACACATAACCATCGGGGTTCACACAGGGAACAAAATACAACTCAAGATTATCTACAAGATATTTTATATCAGCATTTGAATTATAATTCTCAAGCAGGTACCACATATAATAGATGAGCTGTGAAAGTGATTCGGGCTCACGCGCATGGTGCAGTGCAGTATACAAAACCTGCGGTTCGGATTCAGACACATTGGGATTATCAGAAATTTTTAAATAGTACAACTGCCGCCCTTCATAAGTATGGCCGGTATCAATTGTTTGTCGCACCGAAATAAGATTTGGAAACCGCGCAGTCATGCTGTCTAATACATCCAGCATTTCCTGGAAAGTATAAAAGCCTCCCATAGTTCCCAATGTAAAATTAGCGGGGGTAGGATAATACTTGCAATTTTTACAACCTCCAGGAGCACTTAACATTAAATTATCAGTGTTGTTATTTCGCAACGCATAATAGGAAGCCATATCATGTATAAGCACCTGGTATGGCAAACCGCTTTGTTTGATAATATCTAATTCCGCTTCGGAGAATTCACCTGTAAACCATACTCCATTTTTATATTCCCCATGATCAACTGCAACTCCGTTCTCTGCCAATAAGGAAAGTCCGTTTTCCCCGGTTTCAATTTTAACTCTATGGTATTTTTGAACCTGGGCAAAAGAGGAAAAACTAAAACAAATTATAATAAACAATAAGAAATTTTTCATGTGGTTTGTAATTACAAAATTAGCGGCTGATCGTTTATATCCATCCGGGGAAGATGGCATAAATAAAGAAGTAGCTACCTTATTCGAATATAAGAAAAATGAGGCGGTTAATCAAGTTTGTTAAAATGTTTGAGATACAGGATTATTCAAAAATTCAACGCCGATCTTTTGAGGAATGATCATATAACTTCGGAAAATTCTGGCTGCTCTTAATTGAAATTAATTTTCTCTTCCAACTACTTCAAATTTCAGATTCAATGCCAAGCCATTCTCATCAATGAGCATTAACTTATGTTTTCCTATTGGCGGATTTAAAGCCATCTGGTGAATTTCTTTTGTCTCTCCTATATATTCATCATCGAGGTGCCAGTAAATTTTTTTATCACTATTTCTATGCGTAACCTCAAATACCGTTCGGCCAACTCTGCCATCAATTTCAATTGGCACATAAATTTTACTGTTAGGCTTAGGATATAAAATAGCTATGGCCTTATCAGAAATTTTTGCGAGACATTCGGGTTTAAAATCCGGAAGGATTTTATAATTGGGATGATTGAACTTATAATATTTTTCAATCAAAGGAGGCAAAACAAACCATGTAACGTTTTTCATATTGTATACTGACTCACAATCGCTGTCCACACGATATTTATTATCCTTTGTCAAATGGATCATTTGATGATATGGACAAGCAACAGTATTTAAACAAGTTGTCGGCATCCATGCTCGTATTGTATGTTCACATAAGTCTGAGGCACGTTGCCCACTTTCTTTACAAATAAGCACTTCGCTCTGTTCTTTCCTGGGCGCATTGAACCAGGTTTCTGATTTTGGTAATTGAGCGAACACATCGAACAACAATGGCGCTGCTGCTTTCACACCTGTTAAACCGGGACGCCCTTCGCCATCTGCATTCCCTACCCAAACCGATACAACATAATCTGGTGTAATGCCAATTGCCCATGCGTCTCGAAAACCAAAGCTCGTTCCTGTTTTCCACGCTATTTTTTGTGCGGACGAAAATGCCTTCCAGTTTCCATCATCATCTGGCCTGTTCACTTCTACCATTGCTTCAAAAGCACTGTATATCGCAGCTCTGTTAGTTCTATTATATACTTCGGTTACATTTTCCTTCGTCATCGCATTCAATAGTAACGGTTTCGCTTTTCCAAACTCTAACTCCTGCGCCATCTGGGTGTATGCTTTATTCAGATCAAACAATTTTGCTTCGGCACCACCAAGAATAAGCGATAAGCCATAATAAGTTGCAGGCTTATTTAATGTGGTCAATCCATAATTTTTCAGGTTACGATAAAATTTTTCCAATCCATATTCATTCAGTAATCGCACCATAGGAATATTTAAGCTTCTTGACAAGGCCTGGTTTGCAGGAACCGCTCCATCAAATTGTAATGAAAAATTTTTAGGAGAAAATCCACCAAACTGTGTTGGGATATCAGATAACAACATAGTTGGCGTGATCAAACCATCTTCTAAGCTTTTTGCAAATAAAAATGGTTTGAGAATACTACCTGTGCTTCTTGGCGCCGCAATACAATCTACATCATTGCCATGCTCATCATCAAGACCCCTTGTATTCCCTACATAAGCCAGTACTTTGCCTGTTTTCACTGAAGTGATCATCACTGCTCCATTATATATTTTATTATCCTGTAATAAATCGCTGTGTGCCTGTAATTGCTGCAAAGCCTTTTGCTGAAGATTATTATCAATAGTACTCTGAATTGTTTTTCCTTTAAATCCTGCTTTGATAAACCGAGCTAACAGATGAGGCGTATACTGTGGCAGCCGCAAAGGCTTATCCGGCAAAGGTTCTGAAAGGGCCAACTGGTAAGTTGTCTCATCTATCTTTTTTATATCATACAATCGTTTCAATAAGCGATCGCGTTTATCCAATAAACGTTTGTGATTTTTTCCCGGATAGATCAACCCCGGGGCATTAGGCAAAACAGCGAGTGTCGCGCTTTCTGCCCAGCTTAATGAACTGGATGCTCTTCCGAAATATCTCCATGATGCCGCTTCAAGGCCAACTACATTATTCCCAAAGGGAGCGTGAGAAGCGTAGTAATTTAAAATCTCTCCTTTGCTGAAACGGACTTCCATTCGTGTTGCCAAGATCATTTCCACTATTTTCTCAAAAAAAGTACGTGGCGGATTTTTCCTCATGATACGTGCTAACTGCATAGTAACAGTACTTCCTCCACTGACTATTTTTTTATGCTTATAATTTTGCACTATTGAACGTCCAATACCATTTATACTAATTCCATAATGTCCATAAAAATTCCTATCCTCAAATTCTATAAGACAGGTTTCAAATTTTTCTGGGACGCCTTTTCCAGGGCTGAAACGCCACTGTCCATCACTCGCTATTTTCGCACCCAATAAATTTCCCGACCCATCTAACAAAACAGTGGAAGTGCTGTCATTAAAAAGCTGCTCAGGAAGACAGTTGATATACCAGATCGTAAAAGCAACAAGGAAAATAAAGATTTGCCATTTAAATACCCGTTTTATTACGGCCTTATTGAGCTTTACCCTCTTCATAGGTCAAAAATAGGGGCAATTAGCAGGGTATTTCGGACACTTTATTATCCGCAGCTCTTTTAATCGGAAGTGTTATTTATCTTTGATTAAGTGAATTACAGAAATCTGAAAGCTTTATTCCTCCTTCTTTACTTTTTGCTGATCCCGTATCCGGGATTCTCTCAGCAGTACAATTTCCATAATTATTCCGTTAAAGACGGCGTAGCACAATCACAGATTTATAGTTTGCTACAGGATAGCCGTGGATATTTATGGATGGGAACACGCGGAGGCGGAATATCAAAATTCGATGGAATAAATTTTAAAACTTTTACCATTAATGATGGCCTTGTAAATAATTATGTGTTTTGTATCAAAGAAGATCAGCAACATAATTTGTGGATCGGTACCAATAGCGGCTTGTCGAGATATAATGGAATTGCTTTCGAGAATTTCCAACCTACTTACGATTCTTCACAGGTATGGATACAGGACCTTGACTTTGATAAACAAGGAAGAAAATGGCTGGCAACAAATGTTGGCGTTCAATTATTAGATCACAATAATGATTTTATAAATGTTACTGATATTTTAAAGGAAAAACAATCCGTGATAAATGCAGTCATGGTTGATAAAGCGGAAAATATATGGTACGGAAACGGAGAAGGATTATTTAAAATAAATGAAAGTAACGGGCAATTCTATTTAACAAAGTATCGAAATGCCCTAGGTCTTACCAACAATGCCATTACTTCAATCAAGCAAAGTCCCAATGGAAATATATGGATAGGAACTTATGGCGATGGGGCTTATATATATGATGGCAAAACATTTTCAAGAATAGATCTTAACCTGGAGTTATATAAGCAAACCATAAATGACATTTATTTTGATAATCGGGATAACGTATGGCTGGCCACGCTGTCAAGCGGAATAGCGCAATACAATACCATTGCAAAAACATTCAACTGGCTAACAGAGAATGAAGGGTTGAGCAATAATCACGTTAAAAGTATTATCCAGGATAAAAGCGATAATTACTGGTTTGGCACTTCCGGTGGTGGTGTCTGTAATTATTTCGGAAAACAATTTACTAATTACGACAAAACATCTGGCCTCAACGGAAATTTTATTTACAGCATTTTCAGGGACAGCAAACAACGTTTATGGATAGGAACATCCGATAAAGGTGTTAGTGTTTTTGATAGTGCTAAATTTCATGGATATAACTCAAGCAATGGGTTTGCAGATGTAAAAGTAAAAGCGATCAATGAGGATGATGATGGAAATATTTATCTAGGCACCGATGGACTAGGAGTATTTGTTTTTGATAGCACCGGATTTAAACCGTTCAATGGATTAACAAAAAAATATGTCCGCGCTATTGAAAAAGACAAAGACGGAAGTTTATGGATCGCAACCGCGGGATCCGGGCTGTATAAATTAAGTAAAGACCGTAATAATATCGCACTTAAAAACTTTACAACTGTCGATGGATTGTTACATGATCGTTTAACCTGTTTGCATTATGATAAGCAGGGACGATTATGGTACGGAACAGAAAACAATGGGATTGGTCTTTTAATCGGAGGTGTGGTTGAGAAAAAAAATATCAGCAAAAAAGATGGGCTGCAATCAAACACCATTCGGTGCCTCACTGAAGATGAAAGTGGCTATTTATGGGCTGGCACTGCAGGATACGGCATCGCGAGTTTTCCCTTGTACCAAGGCGATATAAAAATAAAATGTTATGATTTTAACAATGGATTAACCTCATCCAATATTTATTTAATGAGTGCAGATAAAAACAACAATTTATTTATCGGAACAGAAACCGGTTTAGATTATATTTTCCTGGATAAAGAAAGGAAGCCGACTGAAATAAAGCATTACAGCAAAGGAGAAGGATTTACCGGAATAGAAACATGCCAGAACTCTGTGTTTAAAGATCCTGATGGGACAATATGGTTCGGGACTATTAATGGTTTATCTAAATACAATCCTGCAAACCTCGTAAAGAATGAGAATGAACCGGTAACAAGTATAAGTGATGTAAAATTATTTTATGAGAGTATTTCATCAACGCTATATAAAAATTTTGCCGGCGATTGGAATAATATTTCATTTTTAGAACTGCCGTATGATCAAAACCATTTAACATTCGATTTTTTTGCCATCAATTTTAGTAATCCCGATGCAGTAAAATACCAATGGAAACTCGAGGGTTTTGACAAAGAATGGGCTCCGGTAAATAAGAACCATAGCATTTTATATTCGAACCTTACTGATGGCGACTATACGTTTATGGTAAAAGCCTGCAATGAAGATGGAGTTTGGAACAAACAACCGGTAGTACTAAAATTTCACATCTCCCCTCCTATTTGGCTGCGTTGGTGGTTTATTACACTAGTTATATTACTTCTCACAAGTATTGTATTTTTAATTTTTAAATGGAGAATAAATATTATCAAATCTAAAGCAACAGAAGAACAGAAAAAATTACAACTGGAAATGGATGTAGTGGAACTGGAACAAAAAGCATTGAGGCTGCAAATGAACCCGCATTTTATTTTCAATGCACTGAATTCTATTCAATCTCAAATAGGCACAGACAATGAGCAAGCCGCCCGTTACTATTTGGCAAAATTTTCCCGATTGATGCGCCAGATCCTCGACAATTCGCGTAATACAGTTATTACATTGGAGGAAGAAGTGAATACATTGGAGAACTATTTACTGATCGAAAAATTTTGTAACGGTGATCGTTTTGATTATAAAATTATAGTTGATGAGAATCTTGAAAAAGATTATATAAAAATACCCCCTATGTTATTACAACCATTCGTGGAGAACGCTATAAAACACGGACTTAAATACATTGATGGCAAAAGAGGAATAATAGAAGTTGGCTTTACAGAAAAAAATGGTTTGCTGGAATGTTCTGTAACCGATAATGGCATTGGAAGAATTAAAGCTGAAGAATTAAATAAAACCAGTAAGGAAACTTATCATAAGTCTACCGCTCTATTGGTAACACAAGAAAGATTAGACTTATTAAAAGAAGACAAAAACGTGCGATCGCTGGAAATCATTGATCTGTATAACGAACAAGGAAATGCTACCGGGACAAAAGTAATTGTGAGAATACCTATTTAAACTTATATTCATGTCAAGATGATAAAAGCAATAATAATAGACGATATAGAACAGGCAAGGATAACACTAAAAAAGGATTTGCAAGTATACGCGCCGGATGTAACAGTAATTGGAGAAGCGAATGGTGTTGTAGAAGGTGCAAAATTATTAAAGACAATGCAGCCTGATATTTTATTGCTAGACATCCAAATGCAGGATGGAAGCGGCTTTGATCTGCTTGATATTCTTCCCTCTATTCCTTTTAAAATTATTTTCATTACCGCATCTGACGCGCATGCAATTAAAGCATTTCGTTA
>Ga0163149_10000806_pt1 | contig 41208 bp, 36 predicted proteins | sample OliLakLV19MP5G1_FD_148604 | JGI IMG/M metagenome (GOLD analysis project Ga0163149, IMG submission 148604) | Freshwater microbial mat bacterial communities from Lake Vanda, McMurdo Dry Valleys, Antarctica - Oligotrophic Lake LV.19.MP5.G1 | ecosystem: Environmental > Aquatic > Freshwater > Lake >...
GTTTTGTATTTAGAAATACCCTCTTCTATCAACTTCAGTGCCTCCTTACAATTCTTCTCCTCCCTTTCCAGCAAAGCTGACTTCATGAACACCCTGTCCGTCTGGGCGCGCTCTCTTGCTCGCTGAAGCAACACTCTTGCCCGCTCAATCTTGGCAAAGACAGGAAGAAAAAATGTGAGGAAACAATGAACGACTAAACCACGATCGAGAAGACTGAGATTTTCGTCGTACCTCTCCAGTCTCCCATTCAAGTTTTGCGGCAGCCAGCCAGACAGCTTCGGAATCCGGGTTTGCTGCGAAGGCCTCAGTTAAAATATCCCGAGCTTTTGCAACGTTGCCAGCTAGCCACTGCTCTTTCGCACGCAATAGCCAGAATATCTCGGCGCGAGGCAGACGTTGACTCGCAGCTGCCAACACTTCGTCTAAAGTCTCAGCACTTCCATGCTTCTGCTCCATATCCACAGCCTGCATCCAAAGACTTCTCTTGAGAGGGAAAGTTGCCAGACTATGGGAAAGAATAGCACGAGCAGTCGCCACAGACCCACGAGCCAGGGCTCCTTTTGCATCATCGGCCCATGTTCTTTGTCGATCTTCTGGATCAACTCCCTGGTCCAAAGTGAATTTGACAATGGCGGCAGCTGTCAGAGGGGCCCCGGAAGCTTCAGACGTTTCCGCTTCCTGCAACCACTGGGTACGCGTCACAACGGCATCGTGTTTTTGGAGCGACTTGACGGCCCGATCCACAATTTTCTCAACAACCGCGTTGTGGTTTTGCGATTCTTCTAGCTTGGCTGCTGCCAGCCAAATAGAGCGCTCAGTTGGTAGAGCCTTGCGCGCACGGTTCAAAACCTTCTGGGCCTTTTCGTATGTTTCAAGTCGAGACAATGCTAGCCACATGTCTACTGAGTGGGGCACTTTCTCCACTGCGACTGAGAGCAAGACTCGGGCGTCTTCTGCTTCTTCAAAATCAATTGCTGCCTTCCATAATGTGACGGAGGAAGGATTGGCTTCTAAAGCTTTGCGAAGAACAGCTTTCTTGGCGGCATCGGTACTTTCCAAATCGCTTGCTTTTAAGAATATTTTAACAGAAGTTGGCAGCTTTCGAACCGCCGTTGCAAGGATACTTTTGGCAACCTCTGGAGGATGCAAACGTGCTGCTTCCAACCAAACATCTTCGCTCTCGGGACATACTTTACATCCTTCCTGAATGATTTTTCGCGCTGGCAAGATTTTTCCAGCAGCCTCCTCCACTCTCGCGGAGGCAATCCAGCCCGGTCCATGTTTAGGATTTGTGTCACGAACCGACTTTAATAAGAGTCGAGCTTTGATGATATCGCCAACTTCAGCATTGGAGGTAATCTTAGTGCTGGAAAGACTTGTCAAGTAACCCTGTGGATCCACATTTGTTTGCCCCGACACAGAATCGGACATGCTGTCAAGGGACATTCCCAGTACTTTGCCTCTGGCAGCGCCAACTCCTGCCATGCTAGCGATACCCCCCATGGCGGCTTGAGCGTCGAAGGCAGCCGATGTTGCGGCAATAGCAGCACCGGTTGCACCAGCGCTGGCATCTAGATTGGCAATATTTCGTTGTTCTAGAAGGGAGTCGGTGATTGGTGTGTACTCTTCTTGTCGTTGTTTTTGTTTGAATTTCAGACTGTAATCCCCCACATCAGGAATATTTGCCCATTCATCTTCCGTCACATCGGCCAACTTCTCCTTCAGTTCTCGAAACTGAACTGCAATTTTGGCTCTCGGTGGTTCATCTTCTTGTTGATTTGTATCCAGTGCGGCACTACCAGCCTTCCGTTTTCGCTTATTGTTCATTTTCTCATCGATGGCTGCCCAAATTTTATCGGCTTCATCATCATCTTCATCGTATTGTTCTCCGGCTCCATCTACAAACGGGCGATCGTTGTTGTACCCTCCAAAGGAATCGTAGGACCCAGTGGGACCTCCCCCATCTTGATCTCTGAGACTGGCCGATCCAGCCCCCCGCCCTGCTCCTGGAACATATCCTTGTGGTGCCGCTCCAAACATGCCATCGGCAGCAGCAGCACCAGGTGGTGGTTGTCGCATCTTGAGTTTGGCGGCTCGCAATTCGGAGGATCGACTTCCCGTTCCGGGGCCATCGGCAGCATCATCTACATCTCCAGCGATCTGCATTGGTCCAACATCAGATCTCGTAGTGAATCCAGCCGCTCCACGGCCCCTACCTGGGATGTATCCAGCAGGCGCCGCGCCTCTTCCTCGACCTCGAAATGACATGATCTATGAATGAATGAATCCTTGTTGATGAATGAATGGTTCTTGTATGTTTGTGTTCGATTGCCAGCTTTCCAAAGATTTCAAGGGGATAGGAGATAATCAAAAAGCAACTAATCCACTAGCCACGCTATCAGAGCTGTCTGCTGATGCCAATGAATGTACTAGCTAATAGCTACCGGTAGTTACTCTCTATCTAATAGTCTATTACTCAACTAAACTACTTAACTAACTTGATTCCTTACTTGCTTCTTGTGATAGCAACTTGCTTGTGCGCATGTTTCAATTGAATATCATTCGTTGTCGGGGTGGTCTGATTATGGAGCCAATGTGAGTCGTTGCTTATGAGGCCAGAAGGACAGACATAAATGTCTTTCATTTGTCGCACCGCGTATGGCTGGTTTTGCCGGCGTGCCAATGATGAAAGATAGGATTTTCCCACAATGCTTACCACCCGCATGATTTGTGCGGTTAAGTTTTTCACACCTGGTCGACGATCGGGCAGAGAGCTGTTTCTTTCATCACTGCCTGTGGAATTTAACAACAGCAAGGATGGTTCGAGCCAATAACTTCTGATCCACCGAAGAAGGCGAGGACGCCTTACAAGGGTGCCTTGAAACGTTCCCATGCTAGCTTACTTTTAAAAGGATATCCTAGTTATTGCAACGAGTCTTGTTCTCGTTGTGCCTACCATAAGTTAGACTGTGAACGCCTTGATCATAAGCGCTATATATAATATTGCTTCTATTACTATCATCTATGTATACAAACATAGCTACTGCTAGAAGAGTTGTGTGTTACCGTTAACAAGAGGCCATTGCTACGTGTAAGTGTGTAGGCAGCCCGCCACGAGATTCATTCCCACGTTACGTTGCGCTCGTTGTATTGCTTGCTTTGAGCTTCACGGCAGGCACTTACGTTACCCATGATGGCATTGCCTTTTTGTTGTTGACAATCATCGTCCACAACCTTTTTGGGTTGTATTTGTGTATTTGAATTGCTGTCAGCTCTGCTCACCTACGGCGTTGGCGTTCATCTGTATCTTCCCCATCCTACGATTTATTATTCAGTGTACGTAGTACTGTGCTACTTATAGAGCAAAAATGATGAACGCCTACTACCACGAACCTGACGCCGAGGACGATTATGATCATGATGAGGACGAGGATGATGATGTTTCAATGGACGAGGACGACGCGCCTGCTGCCGCAGCTGTCGCTGAAGCGGACGATTCGAGACACTTTGCCATGGCCGCCGAACCCGAAGAGGAAATTATGGCGGCGGTCGTCGTGGACGACGACGAAGATGATGACGACGAAGACGACGATGATCTTATGGGGGAGGAAGACGAAGACCACGGAGAAGCTGATGCAGACGCTGTGGTCGTCCCCATTAACGAGGCGCCGTCAGCTCCATTGGCAGCTGCACCAGCTGCCGTTGCAGTAGCACACGCCGCACCAGCATCAGCGGTCGCAACCACCAAAAAATCTAAATCGAAAACTCCCAAAAAGAAAAAAAGTTCCAGCGCCAAAAAAGGAGGTACTACTAATGGAAAAGGAAGCACCAGCAAAGGCACCGGCAAAAAAGGCACCGGGAAAGGTACCGGGAAAGGCACAGGCAAGGGCACTAGCAAAGGCACCGGCAAAGGCACTGGCAAGACCAGCAGTGGCGACACCAAAAAAAAGAAAAAGAAAAAAGGCGCTTCGGCCACCACCACTGCTGTGAATGCGAGGATTTCGGCAGAGCGATTGGATGCGGCGTCCAAGGCACGCGCCTTTTTAGTCAATGCTGCTCCAAGCTTACCACTCCTCACGTCGGACAATAATATTCATGTGCGATGCTTTGGTCGACTGTCCCTCGAGTCAACGTCCGATCAAACCAGATTTTGCAAGGCCAATGCGCTCTATCCTGTAGGGTATTCCTGTGATCGATATGAATTCAGCCCGGTCCACGGACGCGTATTGAAGATGCGGTGCTCTGTTTTGGACGGGAAAAAGGTCAAGGAATTACAGTCCAAAAAGGGTGTCGCGGTCTCTTCTTTCCTTCACAATGGACCCATTTTTCGCATTATGTGGGGACAAGGCGTCGATGAAGACACCGACGAAGTAGAGTATCCGTACGATCCGTATTCTATGTCCGCCCCCCTGACGTCGGACAAGGTAGACGCAGTAGCCATACCAACCTCAGCGCCGGACGGGGCTGGCAAACCAATCATTCCTCGTGTTGGAATGCGCGTCAAATCTGTCTTTGACAACCGTGGACTAATCTTTTATGGTACCATTACTCGCGTTGACTTGCCCGAAGATGACCCCAAAAGCGGTAGCAAGAAGAAAAAGCGGAAACAAATCACCATTGAAGTTCAATATGACGATGGATCCAACGAATCCGTCCTGTTTCCCGACCCTGATGTGTCCTTGCTTTTGCCTGGTGAGTCAAGTAGCAATCGTACCACCATCGATGGAGATAGTTGGCGCTTCTTTTCAGTAATAATTCTAATCCTTCATCTTCTTTTCAAATTTTGTATTCTCAGAAGCAGAGCCCGAGCTCGACGCTCAGGGTAACCTTGAGTACGAGGAGCTGAACGGACTACCTGTTAATTCTGTTATTGGACTATCACCAATAGAGGCGTGGGGCAAAGTACTTACCAGGCTTGGACTAACAGATGAAATCATGTCTTCATCGGCGCTTGAAGCCATGGTATCGTCACGTCATCTAGGACTGAAGGAAGCCAAAGGGAAAATAGATTCGAAGCACCGAAAACCTAGTAGCGGCAATGCTATGACAAAGAAGACTGGAACTGAGAATGGCGACGCAAACTATGTTGCGACTGCAGACGCTTCAGGGAGTGACGCGGGAACCAACTCGCCTCCTGATCCGGAATCAATCATGAGGTCGAAAGTCGAATCCCTTCGGGAGGAGCTTGAGGAAGCAAAGGGTGAAAATAGAATTGCCGGCGTGGAATTGGCGACAAGGAGAATAAGTGCGTTGGGGTCTTACCTCTGCAACCCTTTCACGGACACTGATGCGCAAATGCCTCAACAGTCGTCTTGGTTAGCGTTGGCGGTGAAAAAGGAGAAAACCAAAATGGGAAGCACAGGAAACAAAAAGAAAATCGTCACAGCTACTGATCTTTTGGAAAGGAATGACACATTTTACAATTCTGAAATAGAATTGTTAATCGAGGGACTTCCCGGAAGCGAATACTGCGCACCTTATGTTTTTCAGTCTATGCGATCTGGAGGCGCCGCCGCTACGAACCGTGCCTGGGTCCACGAAGCACAGATCCGTGCCGAAAAGGAGAGGGAGAAGCAGGTGAAATTGGCTCACAAAGAGAAGAAGGCTAAAGTTGCCAAAGATGCGCTCAACAAAGAAAAGGAGATAAAAGAACTCAAGCGTAAGAAACGCGATGATCTTAGGGACGAACGAAAACGCCAAAAGCTCGAGGAGGAGGAAGAGAAGAAGAAGGCGAGAATTGACGAGCGTCTATCTCGTTTAAATGTACAAATCGACGACAGGCTCTTCAAAGAGGCTTGCTTTCAACGCGAAAAGGCTATCGTTGCCCTTGCAAAATCTTTCACGAAAGAGTACAACAGGCGGAGACGAGCTGCAGAACTTGTGGCCAGTCAGTCAATTGCTGAAGCCAAGCGCGGGAATCGGCATCAAGGAATGGCATATTCATGGCTCCCTCAGACTTCGGAAATTTACGACGAGGATGTTATTCGGGTGTGGGATTTTACTTCAGCGTTCGGAGATTATTTTCAGGAAAGAGGGTTTGCTGATGCGCTGCCTACGATGGACTCTCTGCAATCTGCAATAAACACATTGCGCGGGAAAAACAAAGGAAATATGACCAAAGAGCATGCCATCGCGTCCTTGAACAGTTTGGCAGTTGTGCTTTGCAAACCACTAGCTGCCAGTCTGACAAGGCTACTCTTTGCAAGTTTAATTGCCTTGTATCCTGTGCTACAAAAAGACTTTGGGGCCGCGTTCTTTAACGAAGTGAATGAGGTGAAAGCTGGCGAAAAGAAGGAGGATGGGGAGAGTAACACTGCCAGTCCAGACCTTCTCCTCCCGGTCGATGCCATGACGTGGCAAGAAGTCGCCAGACTTGCATTTTTGTCGGATGCTCTAGGAGAGTTGGGATTTTCCAGACAAGATAGTGCTCACCTTCTCAGGGGCTACCGAAGTGTTGGCCACCCGAATTCTAAGGAAGCCCGGCGGTTGCGTCGCGTCGAAGATTTCTCCATAGCCCTCATGCGCCAAGGGCTGAGTGATGAAATACTCAAGGGGGAAGGAAGACATCCAACCACTGTGCGAATTGAAGTGCCCACTACACCATCATGCACCCCTTCTGATTGGATCTTCTACTTGCATAATGTGCGATATATGAAACCGACCGACTGCAGCGTCATGAAAAAGAATGTCGAGAAGGCGCGGGAAATTTTGACAACTTCGGAAACTGGGGAGGGCGAGCTCGGCGACGGCGTACTTTCTCGCATAGAGAGCAGTCTTGAGCTGCTTGGCAATATCGAATCTTCCCAATCTAAGACGGTTGCCGAAGTTACGGCTTTCAAAAAGGCAAAACAAATTATTGTTGATTTGCTTGACGGTCGTTCTAGCAAAGCAACAAAAATTGACAATGGGAGGAGCATCAGCGAATCAAAGAACGACCTCACTGTGTGCAGCTCTCCAACAAGTATTCGCCGCAGCAAGATGGGTCTGTTGGGGTCTTTGGCTCTAAGTTCGCACGAGTACAAAGTACTTGTCCATGCTCGCGAGGAATACATGGCGGAAGCATTGAAGCTGAAGGAGGATATGGAGCGTCAGAGAAGGAAAGAGAATAAGGAGGAAGGTGATGATGACGACGACGACGATGACGACGATGATGATGACGATGACGACGTGGATGAGAATGCCGACTCGAACAAACCCAGTAAGACAACTGAGCCTTCTACCAAGGAGGAAGTGGCGGCAGCGGTAGTGGCGACTCAAGACAGAGAAAACGGCAAGTCTGACGGAGAAAATGACAAGTCCGACGGAGAAAACGACAAGTCCGACGGAGAAAACGACAAGTCTGACGGAGAAGCAAAACCTCGGGCTAGCCCCGGAGAGGTGAAGTCAGAATCAGGCCAAGAAGAATCCGCCCCAGAGAAAGCCGCAGTCGTTTCAGGAGCACAGACAAAGGAAAAGAAGCAATCAACCGAAGATGGGGATGCGCCCAGTGCGGAAAAAGGACCTGAAAGGAACGACAAGGACTCAACTGACTCCACCGCGGCTCCTCAAGCCGTGAAATCAGAGGAGGGGGTGAAGGCAATGGATGTGGATGACGCAGACGACACAGCCAGCGCGGCCAAATCCTCGAAGGAGGAAGAAACTTCAACGGGGTCAGTAAATGGAAACAGCAAAGCGACAACTAGCGACCCGTCACAACCCAAACGAATTGGAAAGCCGACTGAGTACGACGATTTCTGTAGTGACATTCCAACCGCCCCTGAAATGATTCGTCGGTGCCTTGCAGTTCTGCGTAGTCTTGCTCAGGCAAACCCTTCGGAGCCATTCCTTTACCCTGTTGACCCACAAACAAACCCGGGATACTACGACATGGTACTGCGCCCCATGTGCATGTGGAAGGCTGGAAAATTGCTGCAGGAGGTAGGCAATAATTTGTCGACAAACTGCCTTCCAAGCGATTCGACTCAATACAAGGAAGAGGTGGATGCGGCAGTTCTCGAATTCGGGAGAAACATAAGGCTGATCGCCCACAATACTCTGTCTTATGCCAACGCGGGCCCGATGGTGGTCAGTGCAGGTGGGGAGTTTCTCCGCATTTTTGAACGGCTCTTTCTCGACTGGGTCCTCGCACCCACCGACATGCTTACCCCGCTGGACGAACTCGACGACGATCGATGTGTAGAGCACCACGAGAGTGACGAATCATCTACTGTTTTGCTTTGTGATGGTTGCGAGGGCAATTTCAATGTCACCAGACTTGATCCGCCGCTTCTTCAAATCCCGAAGGGCGATTGGCATTGCCCACGATGCGTGAGCGGGCGGTGGTGGGGACACCTCGACCCACGAATCGGTGAGTCCGTGGAACGAAAATGTTATGTCGCGGATCACGATACAGACGGCGAGGCAAAGCGGTCGTTGAAGGGGAAAGTCAAAAAGTGCTCTTTCCGATATCCAGAAGGAAAGGATTCCAAACCATGTTTGGTATACGATGTAGAAATGGACGGTGGCACTGTCGAAACTTGGTCTCTCGAACAAGTTGACGAATCCTTGAAGTCAAGGGGGAAGCCAGTAGAACCTGTCCGCTGTGTCGGGGCCCTTGCGGAAAGTCAAGGTTATGGCTGTCAAAGGCCGGATAAGAGTCTGGCCCGTGAGCTTGTACCAGTCCCTTTGAATCCCAATATCTCAGATGGAGCTGCTCAAGCAGTGCTGCAAAGCTCCGTCTTCCGCGATACGATTGCTGCGTCTGGGACACTAATGTTGATCGACCCAGAAGAGATGCAGGCAACCGAATGGCTTCGGCTACTGTTGTTGTTGGTTATGAAATGTTCCTCCAGCGATGTCATGCAAAATCTGTCCAGTAAACTCGAAAGCGAAGCTGCCGATGCTATGGCGAAACACGTGGAGTCTCTTGGCAAGATGTCTGACATTGCAGATGTTCTCGAGGAGATCCACGATGACGATGACAGTGAATCTGAGGAAGAATTCGAAAAAACAGAGAAAGTTGACGTGGAAATGGCCCCCGTAGTAGAGGAGCAGGACGGAACGGATACAGGGCACGATCAGGAGCCGATCGAAGGTAACATTTCTAGCAACAACAAAGAGGGTGCAGGAAATGAAGGTCAGGCTATTGACGCCAAGTCTGAACACGACGAGGCAAAGTCGTCCACAATGGAAGTTGAACCAAGTGCGATCGAAGTCGTTGAGGAAGGAGCTAGTGGCCCGACACCATTAGACAATGGGGTCGCTCAGGAGCCGAAGGAGGTGGTTGTTATTGACCCAGTAAAAGAGGCACGTTCCTTGGCTCTGGCGGAAAAATCGAAGCGACAGAAGGCCAGGGAAGAAAGCATTTCTGCTTTTTCAATGAAAAGTCAGCTGCGGCCAACTGTGGCAACATTTGAGGAGGACGCGGTGTCCCATGTGATTGATTCTGCTTTGGCGTCGAACCTTCCAGGATTATCCTTCGCGTCAACTCGGTGCCGGAGTGCCGTGTGCGACTTTTGCGGTCTAACGGATGTAGCACTGGGAGCGCCTTTCATGCGGGTTCCTGACGAAAATGAATGGGGCGAGATTATCCCACACGCCTCGCGGTCCAGACGCGTGCAACTCGTTGCGAGCATGCAAGGCAAGGGAATTAGTGACAGTGAGCCAGAAGAGCAGGATGAAGAGCAGGAACCGAAAACGAAAGAACCCCAATTGAACAAAATGGTTTCCTTGACGCTTCGAATCGGAGGTGATCTATTTTCCAAGAAAGAAAGCTCTAAAGTGTTTGATCGTACAGACGATGGTGGCATGCTTGAATTTTGCCCCCGAAACAGCGAAGGTTTCCAGAATGAACTAGCTTTTCGCAGTGCGCACAATCTACCGTTTGTGACTGGGTCCTTGTCTGGTCACGAATGTTGTGCTATCTCTGCTCACAAAGCCCGAAAGGTGCATGTTGTGCGGCGCTACAAGGAGAGGCAGTTGGAACTCGCAGAAGCTAACTTTGGAATGTCGTGCGGCCGTACACTCGCTATTGGGAAGGACTACGTCGGTCGATACTACTGGAAGTTTCACAAGGAACCTGATTCATTGTTCGTCTTTATTCCAGCAGAGGGATCATCTAATGGGAACGGAACATGGCACAAATTCTCTGACCACGCAAGCATCGCAAGTGTTTTGACGGCTCTTGGCAAGGATAACGTGGTGAAAGACTTGAAGCGGGCTTACCCTGGGGCTGCACAGATGTGTAAGGATGGTACCTGGACTAGTGAGATATTGAAACATCGGTTTCCGGAGGCTTTGAAAGCTTTCAACAAGGAAAAGGGAGCCGACGAGGATTCTTCCGTGGCTGACGGTTCCAAGATGGAAGTGGACGAAGATCTGGAGGAAGTGGTAAGCATGGCTCAGAGCTGAATTGTTTGAGGATCTGTTGCGTCTCAGCTGCGTCTGTGGATATGTACCCAAGAGTGAATGCCGTTCCTAACTTCTTGTTTTTAATCGTAGCCTTTTGAGATGGATGAAAAGGTGCTCGTAGAGTCCAAAAGCGGCAAACTTCTGTGGGACGCTACTGTGATTGACGTCGCTCGCGAGAAAGAAGATGGACCAGTGACAGGATACAAAGTCCGCTACCAGGGGTGGAGTAGTAGATACGATGAGTGGGTAGAGAGTAATCGATTGGTTGAACCATCCGAGAACAATCGCCAGGTGCAGGAAGAAATGTTAGAAGATGCTGCTTCGTTGAGAGATGGAATTCCGCATAGTCTAAAAAACATGGAAGCGAAAGTTCACGTCAGAGCAACAAATCGTGCTCGGGGGGATGCCCCCTTGCCCGACTTCGCGAGTATAGCCCACGTGGGCGTGGGTGCCTCCACCAGCGTAAGGACTTTTGCCCTCATGAAAGCTGCCGTTCTGCTAATTGAGGCAGCACTCCCTATTGGAGCGGTCGACACTACTAGCAACGGGGCTTGGAAACCTGCTGTAGCCAAGCAGTGGCGACTGACAGTTGAGCGCACTGATGGCCCGGCCAAGTTGTTGCGTTGTGTTGTTTTGCTAGAAGACGTTATCACGGAGGAATGGCTGAAGCAAGACGTCGGTCATTTGAGGGCCTGTCTCCCAAATCGATGGAAAGCTCTAAGTGAAATTTCCGTTGCGTCCATTGCCATGAGAATTATTCTATTGGACCGTGGCATTCTCTACGGACAGGTAGATAAGGTATGTATTGTCGGGTATCTTGCGAATTTGTTGTGAGTTTAGCACTGTGCTCACTTGGTTTTCTTCTCCATGATCGCCGTGTGTTTAGAATCGCTGGGTCGAACCGAAAAGCAAGAAGAAAAAATAGCACCAAAAAAAGTTCCATATTTCTAACTAGTAGTATAATGCCAACTATTAGAGCTACAGATCAATTCCGCTACCAATATCTTTGCCAGCATAGTTGATTTTTTCTGGAATTAGTCGCTCAATTGGATCCATCTTGCGTTGGCGACACCCGCTAGCTAATCCTGACGATGCTCTTGTGGTATTCATTTTTGTCTTCCGCAATTTGCAAAATCATGATGTGGAGGCAGCGGGATGTGAAACTGAATGCTTGTGGTGGAAAGAGGGTTTATTTCAACTAAAAATAACAATGAAGTCGCTAATCCATTATTCCTGCAGACTCGGGAGACATAAACACAGACCAGACCAGACCGTAAACCAGAGTTCTTGTAATTCACTTCCTCGATGATCTTACTGTAACTTGTCAAAAATAATGAACTACAGTACAGTATCCTAGCAAAGAGAACGCAACAAAGTGCTTCCATTGATAACCTTGGTAGTCACACAGATGATATGATACGGGAAGGATGGTCTCTTGGACAAAAACCTGAGAGCAGCTATCTCCATGTACGTGACGCCACCGACAAACATGACAATCAGGGTTGGTTTTCGGGCGTTGGAACCACTTATGTCTGCTGCTAAACCACCGAGGCTGGAACCTGGAGTTCTCTTGACAGCCGTGGCGAGGTCCTCCGGAGGATCATACTGGGTCACATCTACAAGCCTGCCCGGGAGTTCTTTCAACGCCTCATCTTTATTTTTCCAGCCCTGAACGGCCGACTGAACAAGCCGAACGGATAAAGGGGCATATCCGCTGGAAGCGTAAGATACGTCGTCCGGTTCTACAGTGTTTACTTCTGCGTTGATCAAGATCAATGATTTGCGCAAAGTGTTGAAAGGGGACGCCGCGTCCATCCAAATTGTTTCGCGGCGCCGAAGCAACCCAATTTTTTCCAAGTTTCGTAGCACGAAAAGATACTCGTATCTGCGTGTCGGCATTCAGACAAATAAAGCTTCAGAGCACATTCAAGTGATGCACAACGAGTCAAAAGGCGAACACCTCAGCTTGCAAATGCTTACCCATATGTTTGCACCACATCTCTCCGCAAGGCGTCATACCGCGAGGACTTGATTCCTCCCGCACAGAGTGACTGCAAACAGAGAAGACGAAAAAATCGATAGGGTGGATATTGACATGCTACCAAATCCTCTAGCAAATCATAACATATGTCGCCTTCAATCATGGATCGTTCTAATTGCCAGCGTTCTCGAAAAGTGGCTTCTTCCGAAAACGCCTTGATCAATTCTGCCAAATGGATGTGGTTGGTCAGAGACCGAACATTTTGTGTAAAAATCTGTTCATAGTGTTTCGTAGATTGTGTGTAGCGAGATGGTACGAAAGTGAGTGGTCCCGCACGGCTACAGCACACTCAATCCATCACGATCAAAGCACTTCACCATCCGCGTGTTACGTACCGGAATCTGTTTGACAAACTGGTGAATCTCTGATAGATCTCTCTTTTTGCCTTGGCTGGTAAAATTCTGATGCGACTCTCGGAGCGCCCTAGCCTGGTTTTGCAAAAAAGTGCCAAATTTTTCTACATGCTGATCCCTGACCTCAGCAAACAGCGTGTCGGATCCATTGATCCCCAAAGCGACTGGCTCGGATTCAAAAGGATTAGTTTGCTTCTTTTCAGCCTCATCATCTTCTGGGTTAATAGTATTCACATCAACTTTCATAAAGCTGTGGAAAGCGCGACAGCGCAAAGAGAACAAAAATTCAATAATTATGAGAGTAGATCTCACAATCCGCAACTATTCCTTTCAAAAACTTACCCACAGTCTATACCAACTACTTCATCCAAAAGTCCTTCATATGTCAACGGCGTTGTCATTGGCGTGGCCCAGTCCACTTTGCGGTCCAACACTAACAGTGCTGCTACGTCGCCTCCTCTTACAGGAGAAGGGGTGCTTTCTTGTGAATTGGCAGTGGTAGAAGATGCCAAGTATTCATCGACGCGGACATTGAATAATTTACGCACAACGTCTTCGCCCAAAGGCCCCAGTGATTGGATGCGTGGAATGGGCCCCACCACGTCCTGCAGTTTGAGAATGCTGCGTGCGACCGTACTGACGAGAGTACTCGGCGTCCCTTCCACTTCGGCTTCACGCATGGCATCATCATATTCCAGAGACAATAAATCCGATTCCAGGGGAAATAAATCCAACTGCAGCCGATGAATGGATACGTTGGGTGATGTAGATAGGCCTGTCGAGCTGAGCAATTTGTGTACAAGAGCCGTTGGCTGTGGCACATAGACGATGCGGTGATGAATACGTAAAGTCTTTTTCCAACTTTTTATGCGTTGAACGACATGCTGTGTATCAGTCAAGTCAGAGGGACGCAAGAAATAGGTCACAACATCGACATTATCTGTATCTTCCCACGAAGACTGTCCTTTGAGACTGACTTCGGCACTACCTTCAGCCGTCGTGTCCGTCGATGTGCGGAGACCTTCGCCTCCCGAAGCGGGTGATAAAATGCGCGTGCCAACAAATGTTAAGCCCAGCTGTGGCTCCAGCGGAAAGACGTTGTGGACGTCCCAGTTTTTCTTTTTGCCCTTGAAAGCTCTTTTGTGAGGATCTGACAACACTTGACGCATCAATAAAGTCCTCAACGATTCCGTGCCGAAAACTAGCAGCTGACGCATCTGAGCAGATCCTGCTTTGGCTGTATTACTTGCTGCTTTTGTTGTGCCGTTCTTGATTGAAAAGGGGTCTGTCTTTAGCAAAGCGACTAACTGCTCCTCGTTGTCAATCCTGAGAGCAGCTGGCAGAGAAGGAATCGGATTCAAAGCCGATGGCGGGGGCAAGATGATCTTGTCCTCCTTGTGGGAGTTGTGATCCATTGCAAATCCAAGTTTGGTCCTGATTGGCACCTAGACTAACAGAAGCTCCGATTAGGCTCGAGAGGACGGGTATGGCAACTATCCTCTTATGCTACAGTACTTGTTGCCGGTGAGTTGTTATTGATTGGTTTGGTTAGTTAGCTTTAATAATTGTTGCTCAATTTCGGCATTGATTTTTCATTTGATCATTTTGGTTGTTGTCGTTTCAGATTCACTCTTGTGATTAGGGTTAAGTGTAGAACAGTCCGGCGCGATCTTTCAAATTCCTAGCTAGGATTCAGTACTAAGTACCAGTACTTGTCTAGCTAGTCCATTATTAGTAGGTACGACGTAGTATTAGTAGCTGTAGCCAGTAAGACGTACAATGGGCTAGCTAGTCTACTTCACTAGTCAGCTACTAGCTACTACTAGCTAGCTACTACTAGCTAGGTCTACTAGCTAGTAGCTAGTAGTAGATAGAGTACTCTATCAGGTACTGCTAGACTACTACTAGTAGCTAGCTACTAGCTAGTAATAGTAGTAAGTTGACGGAAAAGAGCGAAGTTGTGCGATCTGCGAGAACGATGACACGCAGCGTCGCACACCAAGGCCATCATTATTCTTAGATTCAGGTTTTGTCTTTTACACATGGACCTGACAATCGGCCGACATCAACTTCTCCCTCAACGATAGAGAGCTCTTTATTTTCAACGGTTTGGCTAGGTATCTGCGCCAAGCCACGCCAAAATCATTTCGGTGCCATCCATCAATTAGAAAGATTTCTTACATTCCTACTACTGCATACATCAAACCAAAAGAACAACAATTAATCCATGTCCCAATCCTCTCTTAGACGCTGCCGCCGTCGCCGGATCAGCGATGATTCGTCTTCCTCGCTACGATTAGTACGGCGTAGGGTCGCACCCATAACTTTGACGAGTGAAGGCGAGAGCGAAGATGAGTTTGCGGTGGGTTTTCGTCTTGGCAGAAATCAAACTTATTCGAATAATAACAACCATGCTTCGCTCCCCGTGGCCGAAAATTCCATTAGTAACAGTGTCGGCGTGAGACCATTGGATAGCAACAGCTCACTTCCGCTTGCTACAGCTGTTCCAGTTGCCGACGGTCCAGGAGGTGTGGCTGCGGCCGCCAATGTACCAGAAATCGAGCTTGTCGCCCAGGCATCTTCAAACACGACAACCACCACCCACGTAAATGCATCCTTGCAACTTCCAAAGTTGTTGGTGGATATTCCACAAGACAATCTTCAGGTTGTCCAGCAAGCCTGGCGGTCGTTTCATTCGTTGATTCACACCTCCAAACCGGACTGGCAAATCAATGCTAGAGATGCAGTGGTAGGTAAAGCAAAAGGCTCTGGGTTGCATTGTGTTGAATCTCAGACGACTGGTTTTGAATCTGTGATGGCAATGTTGAACATTGTGCCGAGAGAATATAAACCAGAAACCCAGGCGGGTTTTGAAATTTTGGTTTTGGCATTTAATCTATTCAGTTTGAAGCGCTCACTTGTTTATCATTTCCTGGCCTTGCAGAGTTTAGGAGCTCCCACCATTTTGATTTCCACGATGAAGAAGTGGCCGCAAGAGGAGTTGCTTCAGTATTACGGATGCTTGTGTCTGGTGCTTTTGGCATTTCAAAATTGTCCAGCCAAAATCATGATTGCCCGCACGGGGGGAATTGAGGTCATTGTGGATGCCATGAAAGCACACCCCTCGTCCAAACGTTTGCAGTATCAAGCGTGTCAAGCATTGCAAAATATATTGGCAAATCCAGAAGCCCAGGCCATTCAAGCTGCTGCTACATCCTTTGTCGACAACTACAAAGGCGTCACGGTGGTCGTGACCGCCATGAAAAGCTTCATGCAGGACGTGGCTCTACAATTGCGCGGTATGACAGTGTTTCTCAATTTGGTTGCTTTCGACAGTAGCGGGGCTTTTCGTTCCACGATGCTCAAGGAGGGGGCATTGAGTCTTGTCGGTACCATTGTGGAACACCATACTGATAATGGTGACATTAAAGAGACAGCGAAGCTGTGCATGAACAAAATCATGGGCTGAAGAATGGGATAGTTTGTGAGATGCAACAAGGGACTCGTTGCGGCGTTGGATGCGGAAGTGTTACCGACGCTTCGAGGAAACCAGTTACTTGGACCAAGTAACTAGTTAGGTGCCAGTTTGGGGATTCCAAAGCGCTTCTTGTCAGCTACTAGCTTGCTGAAGGTGCAGGAAATACTCCATAAGTTTGTGTACAATATATTATCAAATGAGAAGGAATCTCTGTGCATTGCAAAAATTGATGAGTGCAATGAAAAAGTGATGCTTATAATCGACAGGTATGATCATAGGAAGATTTGACAGCCTTCCTTGGAGTTCAGTAGTTCTACTGTACTTAAGACAGATAGTTTGTTAGTGCGTTTGCGTGTCGCAATTTTTTTCCCAGAAGAAACGAAAGCCAGATAAAATCAATTTCCTCTAATTGTTCATTCTATCTTGTGCAGCAAAGGACTGGTGCTCCCATCAGCTGTGCTGCTACATTGCTGCTACAATTGTAGGCACCACATAATCTTGGGCAGTTTCTTGGACCATGGAAATATTGTACTGCCTAGCTAGCTAGTACTAGTCTAGCTAGCTAGAGTAGTAGTAGCCGTAGTAGCTATTAATACAATTGCAGCGAATCAATGTACGCACATTCCTTCAATAGCATAGAGTTATTACTTACTCCCCGACGAAGCGCGCGAGCGTTCTGCTTAGTGAGAATGATTCCTCCAGTCCGATCGACTTTATGAAAGGAGCAACGGCAGAGGCAAAGACTTCAGTTTCACTAGACTCGTCCAACTCCACTCTTCTGCAATCATATGAATGGCGTAGGAGCTGATGACCCAGTGTCATGAAGGTATGCTGACATTTTTCTTTGGCTACTGACAAGGAAAAAAGGTAGAGCAGGTCAAATGCAAAGAATCTCAAATTTGTTGGAAACATTTCTACCAAATCGACTTGGAGACATGGGCAAGAAGAGTAAGAAGGGACAATCCAGGGCAGGCAGGGCTAAGCGACCAGCAGCGGGAAGTGGTCGATCTAAGCAAAGTGTGTGGCAGTCAAAGTTTCGTCGCGCCGGTGATAATGTCATACACTCGGAGCCAGCAACCAAGATCCAAGTAGCTTCGTCGTCGCCCATGCCCGTGCTGCCAATTTCGGTTGAGCGAGTTTCTACAAGCGAAATAACTGACGTGCATCGACACCTCACCAATACAGCAGTGACGCCAACTCGCGAGTGGGACGAAGAGAAGAAGCAGGCAAAGCTCGTCGAAGCGGTATTGGCTGCATCAGTTGCGAAAACGGATGAAAACGAAGTCAAGATCGAGGCAGAGTCAAAGCCTCAAGTGAATCAATCAACTATGGGGTTTGCAGCTGTTCCTGAAGTATGGCTAGCTTCGGAGCCAGGGAAGGAGACTCAAGTCGACAATTGTTCCTCGAAACCAGATAACAGGGGCCAGCCAGAGTTATTGTCATTGAACCATGCGACTTCGAAGCCACCAGATAGTTCGAACGAGGTGGTTTCTCTGGCGACAGAAGCAGACTCATTTGACGCAGAACAAGACAACGTAATGGTCGAAAAGGTTCTTGCCTTGGACCACCCTTCGTCGGCTGAGGCGGGGGAAAGCCAAAACAAATGTGATTGTGCGGGTTGTACTACTATGTAATCGCCCTCCTGTGACGGCGGTCCTGTCTTCGTTTCACACTCTTACGTTATAGGCAGAGTGGGGCCCCTCGCAGCTCTTGTATCGTGTGTTTCTGTATGGCTACAGCTCTGCAAAATCTCTGGTGTTCGATCAATTGTATAACCATCATTGCGTACATCTTAGTAATTAAAAAAAGATTTATTGATCTTGGGTATAAATTTAAACTAGACTATTGTTATTTGAACTAGCTAATGACTTGCCAAATTGTAAGCAGTTTGCATAAATAGATCAATCCAGCATCTGGTTACATCAGAGGTAGTCAGATCCCCAATCTATATCAGGAAGACGGATAGATTTCCAGGGATCGCTTGAGCTCAAAAGCGACCATAAGCCAGAATCACACCCAAAAAGAAGCAACATTGCCTGAAGTACAACATCGATGTCTGCAAGGTCAAGAATGCGAATTGATAACACTTGTCTGATAAGGAAAGCGAAGGCGACACAAAAGTGATTCACAGAGCCTTCACACAATTTCAAAATGGAAAAGTTTTGTCCCAATGGAGCAGAGGGGATTCCCCATTTAGTGAACATATCCATAAAGGGAGTTGCAACATCTCGATTTGAGGGACTAGAATTGCAGTTAGCCAGAAGCAATGCAACAGTTGTGATGACAAGTGATGGCAAATGATGGCATGCATAGTAGACACAAGTTTGGTGGAAATGAGAGTGACTGCATGATGAGCCAAGCATCATGATGCAGCAATGGCAATCTCAAATGCACTGTTGCAAGCAATTCCAATGAAGGCATTGCATGGAACCAGTTCCAATCAAAGACATCTCACGAGCAACAGACAATGGTGTCTACAACCATTTTGCATTGCCAGATGCTTTCCAAATGTCTCTACAAAGGCAAAGGATGTCACATCTAGGAAGGCAGTCAGTCACAGTAGGATAAATTTTATGTGAAGTGGAAGACTCCGACTGAGCCATCAAAACCACCAAAGACAATTGGGCCTTTTTCACAAACACCGACCACTTGACATTGGTCTGAACAAAACTCACAATCTCCTACCCACTATAGGCTCCAAGACAAGCACACACTAGCACATTTGATTTCTATCTCCAAATTTATGGTTGTAAGACAAAGAAAGTTCAAGAGAACAAAATGAAGAAAAACATGTGATGTCTTTTGGTTGATTTGCACCAAAGGCGCACTCTTCCGAGAAACACAAGTGGTAGGATTTTTATTTAGTTCTGGGGCTTTTTTGTTTTTGATTTTGAAGACAGAACAAAGCTGAGAGGGTTGTTGGCCACATGTTGCTTCTGGGGTGGCATTGATTTTATGGTGGCAAGGTTTCAGAATGCTTCCCGCACACTTGCTTTCGGATTGGCCTTATCCCTTCCGTTCCCGTTGTCATGATCAACATTGGTACGTACGCACCTAGCTAGCTACTCCGAGTAGTAGACTAGTATAGTAGCTAGCTACGTGAAAGATTCGTCAAGACCAACGTATCTATTAATTGGCCCGCATGGATATCGGGGTGTTGCTATCAGTAGATTCCTGGTGCCGCTAATCCACTACTAAAGTAGCACAATACATGATCGGTAGCATCGACCCACTATTTGCTATCCGAAGAGACACATACAACAGTACTGAGCTAAAAGAAATTAATTGTAGAATCGAAAGAAGGAAAGAAGACCAAAGATGAGCCCTGTTCCTGAAGAGTATCTTTCCAACTTGACAGAGCCGCAGAAGGAACTGCTGCAAAAACTTTCCGAGACACAGGCACACATTTGGGCTGATTGGGGATCACTCTCCGCGGAAGAACGGAAGTCCATCGCTGAGCAACTGGAAGGATTGGATAAAGCATACAACAATGGCGGACTCATAGGTTACATTAACAACGCCAAGAAATTGCTCGAGAACTCCAAGAATGGAGTCAATCCGCTCGATGGGTGGGAGCCACATATACCAGAAGGTCAAGCATTTGAACTTGGAACTGAGAAATACAAAGCAACCGAAAAGAAAGGACTGGAGGAGCTGGGGTCGATTGGATTCGTCTTAGTCGCTGGTAAGGTTGCCTATTTTCTTTTTTCATTTGTTATCTATGGGAGTCTCATTTTTTGCTTGTTGATAAATCTAAGGTGGTTTGGGTGAACGTCTTGGATACAACGGCATCAAATTGGAGCTCCCGACCGAGTTAGCCACGGAAACTTGCTACCTAAATTACTACATATCCTACCTTTTGTCCGTGCAGAAGAAGTTTGGAAAACCCGGGTGCAAATTGCCGCTGTGTATTATGGTATCAAACGATACGCGAAAAAGGACACTGGAGTTGCTGAAAGAAAAAAACAATTTTGGCATGGAAGAAGGTCAAATCTCTATTGTACAACAAGGTTCCGGTGTGCCGGCTCTTTTGGATAACAATGCAAAGTTTGCTCTAGACGACAGCACCAAAAAAGTCATCACCAAGCCCCACGGCCATGGTGACATTCATGAGTTACTCTTTACCAGTGGAGTTGCTAAGAGCTGGGTAGAGAAAGGAATCAATTGGCTTTGTTTCTTCCAGGTTAGTTCACTTTGTTTCGTCAATGTCAACAAGCTGTTGCTTGCGATCTAACTTATGTTGCTGTGCTTCACGCTGATCGTCAGGATACGAATGGTCTTGCTTTTCATACATTACCTCTGATGCTTGGAGTTTCAAAGGAACTGGGCCTTATCATGAATTCCTTGGCAGTTCCGAGGAAGGCCAAGCAAGCCATCGGAGGAATTTCAAAACTAAAAAAGAAGGACAACCCTGCTGAAGAAAAGTGAGTTCCATGTGCTTTCTTCTTTAGTTGCGCTATTGCTATTCCATATGCGGCCAGGTGCGATGACGACCAAAACGTTTCACCACATCACTTAAGAGTTAAACGATGAAGATTGTTTGTTTCTGAGCACTGCCGAAGGGCCTGCAAAGGAAGTCACTGGAAGGATTTCAGTTGCAATGTCGCCAACGCGTCCATTCTCACTTCTGTGCTGTACCTCCACATTTACACAGAACCATCAATGTGGAGTACAACCAATTAGACCCACTTCTCCGTGCATCCGGTTTCCCTGATGGCGATGTCAATGACCCAGAGACTGGATTCTCACCTTATCCTGGAAACATCAATCAGCTTCTCTTTGAGCTCAAGCCATATTCGGATATCTTGGAGAGAACGAAAGGTATCATGCCCGAGTTTGTAAACCCCAAATACAAGGATGCTGCCAAGACTGTATTTAAGAAGCCCGCACGGCTTGAGTGCATGATGCAGGATTTCCCAACCGTTTTAGAGGGCGAGGAAACTAAAAGGGCTGGTTTTACTAGCATCTCGGCGGACTTGTGCTTCTCGCCTGTGAAGAATGCCACTGCTGATGGTGTTGCGTTGCAAGCGACGGGAGTAGCACCAGGTGTGGCGGCAAGTGGCGAATCTGATCAGTATGGGGCATTCAAGAAGATTCTACGATCCATTGGGTGCCAAGTCGAGGACGCTGGCGAGGAGACGTACGAAGGTGTGAAAGCGGTCCTGAGTCCGGAGGTGGTGCTCAAACCAGATTTCGTTACCTGCCCTCATGACTTCCCGGCCGTATTTCCAAGCCCTGCTAAGGTCAAGATCACCTCAAAATCATCGCTGGTTATCGCGGGACCTGGCAGTGTGCTTATTGAGAGCCTCGAGCTTGATGGGGCCCTGGTGATTGAATGCCCTGAAGGTGAAAGCCTCACTGTGAAGGACAAAGTGGTGAAGAATGAAGGATGGAAGCGGGAGCCATCAGCTTCAAACGACCCTGAGTACATCAAGATGAGAGGCTACAAATTGGTCAAGAAGGAGACCACGGTTCTAAAGCCTAGCGGAGGTAAGTGCTAAGTTCGCGTTTGACTTCTAGTTGCTGCTTTTTGTGCCTTTTTCTCACAATTTCTTGTTCTGTCCTTTCCAGAAACGTTAGTGACAAGGTAGTAGCCACCCCAGGATGAAAGCCAAGAGAGTTCCTCCTTTTTATGGTCACACGCTAACTACATAGTGAACAGTAAATATATAAAGCAAACAATATATAGTTTATATAATTTTCACCAATCTGTCTGCCTGCTGATACAGTGTACTAATTTTGTACCTCCATTGAGTATACCATTAAGGGAGAAACAACAGACCCGCAATCAACGATCATTAGCCCTGCGCTGGTGAATGGCTGTAAAACTAAGTCCAGGCCAAAAAGGAAGACATTGATAGAATTGTATTTTAATGGGGAATAATCGTAAAGCTATTTCGTATTTGCAATCTAAAATAAGCTTAGATCACACCAACCCTATTTGCTACATCAAGAGCATCGTAGTCTTTGCTGAGGCGAACATAGCTCTTCTTCAGACCTCTGGGAGTGATCAGAGTATTGACTTTTTCGCATTCAATGTTGTATAGTTCTCGTACTGCAGCCTTAATCTGTCTCTTGTTTGCCTTGATGTCCACAATGAAGACAAGGGTATTGCTATCCTCGATGAGCTTCATGGAAGACTCGGTCGTCAAGGGGTACTTGATGATGGCATGGTTGTGGATGGTGTTCTTTTTGGGCACACTCTTGTTTTGGTACTTGGGCTTCCTTTGATGCTCACGAGTCTTAGGCTTGTAGAAATGGACCTTGGTGTGAATTCGGGTACCCTTCTTGGAGATTCCCTTCTTCACAGTCTTGGCGACTGCTGCTGCCTTTTTCGCTGTAGCAACGCAAACACACAAACAGAACCAAAAGATGTTAGCAAATACACGGACGGTTTCGCCCCAGATCCCTGAAGAACAGAGAACGGCAAACTAGAGGACACTAAACGTATAGCTAGCTAGCTACTATTACACTCACCTGCTGGTGCCATGGTGTCTTGTTAGATTGCTCTTGCTTTGATCGTTTCAAGAAGTCTTGACGATGATCTCCTTCATTGTCGTTAGGCAGGAGGGGGAGGGAGACAGCACTACTGCGGGCTTTTTCAGACGGTCCAAACGAAAGTAACAGAGGTAAAAGGTAAGGTTGTAGATTTAGGGTTAAGACTCAAAAGTAAAAACACGTCAGTCGTGAATGTTGCGGGACCAACGCATCATGACTTTGGTGACATACTACATTGTACTAGCTACTAGTAGCTAGCTAGTAGTACACGCGCAATCAATGGATCATCACAATTTCATTTTCTCGAACAAGCTGTTTACTGCTATTCATAATAATATTCTGTCGTAAACTATTTCTTTGTATTGCGACGACCATGACCCCTCGCCCTTGGAAAATTGTAATGCTGCTCCTTTCAATGGTAGCAACACTCGCTCCGCTCTGTCTCTCTTTCTCTCTTTTAAGCATACCCTCCTCATGTCTGAGAACGAATCCTCCAAAATCATCCTCGACAACAACACATATGGGCCTTTTTGGTGGCGATGAACCGAAGCCGGACGGTCCCAAAACTGTACTGTCCATACCTGTGCAAACTGTTAAGCCTCGACCCCTGCGATTTTTCCTTCAAATTTACGTATTGGGTGAACAAAATTCACAAAAGGACAACTCCAAGGCTTGGTTACCACGAGAATCGGATGACGGCGGGTTGCAAATATTTTTCAAAGATGGAACGGGAATGTGCAACATTGTATTGGAACCCAACAATATCGTAATTGAACGGCATGGTCAGCGACCGTCACTACAGTATATGCTACAAGAAAGTGTCATGCTGCATGGCGTTTTGGATGAGCTGCACAAAGTGGCCTTTGATGAAATTGATGACGTCAAAGACAGTGATCGACTTTTGATTTTGCAGCAGGAAGCCCTTGATAAGGCAAGAGAGAGTCTACCGGCAAGGAAAGCGTAATGAATGTTCCAGAATTTTTCTTAGGTTGCCCACGGTGAATATTGAATTTTGCAAATAGAATACAACAACTCCAATTACTAGCTAGTAGTACAACATATGACGAACGAATCAGAGTTGCCAACCTACGAGGCAATGGAAGGCTAAAAAGGAAGGCCTACAAAGCTGGCGTGAGCGGCTGTAGAATAATTCAGAGTCACGCTGCAGCGCTTTTCTTGGTTTACAGCTTGCCATCTAGCTAGCTACTCTAAAGTTCATCGACCGACACACAATGGACTGCACTCCCAGTGGATGCTAGTGCACACATTTGCAGTGTCATAACTATTAGCCTACCATTGAGTAAATTGATTTGCTGCAAAGATTGCTTTTTGTCATTTCTGGTGCTATTTGTGAATTAGCTTGTTGCTGCAGTGGCATTGCTTTTGCCTCCTCGTTGTCTGCAAGGTGCGGCACGAGCACAAGTTGTCAAACTTGTCATTATCTACCCTTTCAATAGAGGTGCAATTGTGTTTTCTAGCACACTTGCTATCAAATTGATGTCGTGTGGTCAATGCCTGACAGAGTAAACTCCGCTAGCTAGACATTAGTAGCGGATTCTGGTTGAGGCAAGAGAAATTCTTGGTTTCTACTCATTGTTATTAAACTGTTATTAATTTGTTTCAGTGACACAACCTTAACACTATCAGCGAGAAAAAATGGTAGTCTACCTATCTTTCGCCTTTAAATCCCCGTGATTGACTAAGCCACATTTATCATCAGTGAGTCACTCCCGAAAATCCGAACATCGTGTCCTGTTCACAACATCAGAATGATCACCACGACGACATTGCCACAGCAGAAAACTTCACACTGCTACAGTAGTGAGTCGCAACGTGCCACTCAACTAAAAGTGGGGGCAACGATGTGACCACACTTTTATTGTACTAACAACATGACACGATCAAGAATACTTGTATATCCTCTTTGGTTGGCATTTCTTCTGTTGTCATCATCGTCGAATGCCTTCACGAAGCCTTTTGTCGAGGTTGGAGGCCAGTCATGGAGATTTTCCACAATAGGCTCGAGGCAAGATTCGTCTGTTCTAAACATGGGGATATTTGATGACATCCAGAACTTCTTTGGGTTTGGCGACCAGAACGACGACGATGACGAGAGAGATTGTGAGAACCGCCTAGTGACTATTCCAGGTGAGAGCGCGTGCGATGAGTATAGATATGCATATTTGCGTGAGAATCCGTCTTTTCCTCTGGGGGTTACTCAACCAATTTAAAAATGTACCAGTCAAACAAATCAAACCCGGTGGGCTGCGTCTCTTTCTCATGTTCTATCTACTGGGAATGCAAAATACACCGGATCGTGGTGCCTGGAAGGCAGATCAACCCACGCGTGATGAATACGTCATTGACTATTATTTTCATGATAGAACCGCAATGTTAACGATTGAGATGACGGAAGAGGAAATCACTATTGATAGAATTGGTGCCGTGCCCTCCAATTCGTACGCCATGCAGGAGACTGTCATTGTTCAGGGAATCTTAGATGAGCTGGATCAATGTGCTTTTGACGAAAGCATTGGGGAAGAAGACAGGCTGTTGCTGCTCACAGAGCCACAGGACGCCATCGCCCAAGCCCGGTCCGCCCTGTCCTTTGGATAAACGCTGTTTCATAGCGTAAAATATTCAGAAAGTCATAAATCCCACCATACGCTACCCCTTGTACCTACGACCAAAGTACTATGCTGCCAATAGCGTTCTCTTTTCCAAATCTTTTGTTGATTCATACACGTATCCGCCTTCGCGAAAGCTAGTATTCGTCGTCTTCAGTATCCTCGTCGGATTCATCAGATTGCTCATGGCTTGCTGCAAAACTACTTGGTTGTTGCATGAAGCTCGGCATTTGCTTTCCTCCCGTTGGCCGAAACGATGCAGTCTGGCGAGGCATCACTGTTGGATTGTGCGCAAAAGCGGACTACAGATATCGTCAGGTTAGATATTTTTGGTTGGGTTCGTTGATTGATACATCGAAGAAGAGAATAAGTATCGAGTTCAACATGGTTTGAAAATTATCACATAGAAAGTAATGCTGGCTTACCATTCCGGAAGATAGAAACGATTCCTCTGGCATATCGTCCGAGCTACTACCACCATCGTCGTCTTCATCTTCTGTTTCTTCATCATCATCCTGTTGTCTTGCAGGTTTCTTTCGAGTATAAGGGATAGAAAAGATGGTCAGCAAATGATAGCACATTCTATATAACGCATGCACGGTTTACATACCTTCGCAGACAGTACAAGTCTTATTTTCTTTTTGGGTGGTCGCATGGCTTCGTCTTCGTCGTCGTCGTCGTCATCATCGTCGTCGTCGTCATCATCATCATCATGTTCATCCTCGTCCTCCTCTGATTCTTCTTCCTCCTCTTCTTCAATTTCTTCAATCACATCCTCTTCATCAGAGAAATCAATGTCGTCCTCGCCAGCTTCTTCAACCATTTCCTCTAGTGCCGCTGTGGCTGCAGCTGCGACTTCTTCCTCTACTTTTTTCTTTTTGTTGTAGGTTCGCTTTTTCTTCGCTGGCTTCTGTTCTGACGGGGCTTCTGCAGCAGCTGTCGGGTCCTTCTTTTTGCGTCCGCGTTTCTTCTTTTCTTTGGGTAATGTTGCTGCCTTTGTCTTGGCGGTGGTGGCGCGCTTCTTTTTGAGCGGGACTTTAAAGACGGATGTACTAGTTATTCTTCCATCTTCAGAAAGATTGGCGTTCAGCTCCGTGAGCCAAAAGCGGCGTTGGGCTTTCTGAATGGCAATAGCATCCTTGGCAATCAATACAGCATTGATCAATTGCTGATGCACTTCCTTCCAATATCTCTCCGCGCTCTGCTGCTTATTGCCATTCGCAGTTGGACTACCCATTGTGGTTCAAAACTATGTACTTCGAAGAAATACGCTGCTAGTTGCTGAGAGATGTAACGTGGATACGGCACTTTCATTTGTTATGATTGTCATGGTTGCCATCGTCGCCCACGGCTGTCTTGAGTCTTCGTTGTTGTCGCAGTGCGTTGATCCATCATTGGACGCACGATTGCTCGTTCGTCGTATTTGACCCTCAAGCCTCTGTTCCCTCACTGTTCCCAGCACGAGTAATAGATAGCACCATTACTATAGCTGGATCCACAGGTGACAGTAAAAAGTGAGGAATCAACAGTGACCAGTGAATTGATCCAAAACAAAGCTATTTAGCATTGCACCTTCATGCTATAGTTGGTGTAACTATAAACAGTATTACAACTTCAAATCGAAAGACTAATCAAAATATTAATCTAGATTTTAGGTTGTAGAACTCCAACGCAGTCGTGTTCCTTCAGAAACGCCGCATGGGCCGGGTGATTCTCAGGAAAGACAATCAAAGTAACTAGAAACTGAAAAATGAAAAAGAATAGTGAGTTCTTCTGCATACGCCAACTCCCAGCAAAAGACTTATTGCACTTACATTTGGTACAATCATTCGTTTGTCTGACAACACTTCTGCAAGTGTTATAGCGGGATGGATTCTGACAACAGGACACGGACCCGGCTTCGACCATAGGCTTCCGTGTTTCTTTTTCCAAGCCTTGCGCTGCAGGTATAGGTTCTTTCTCTCTACCGCTTTCACAACATTTGCCATGTCAGCTCCTTCGTCGCCCAACAAGGCACGTGAAGCTTCGTAGAAACGCATTGCCTCGCCCTGGTCTTTTAATTTATCTACATATTCTGGATGTACAAGGCTGTCTCCGTCACTGCAATGCACTTCGAAGTATACAGCAAGTTTGCTGCAGGCGAATTCGTTGTTGTGGTCCCAGACCACAGGTGTTTCCCCTCCGCCGTCTTCCAGCTCGGGAAACATTTGTGCCATGCGCAGCGCGAGCATCTCGGATTCGCCAAAGTCTCTTACAAAATCAGATTGTCGATGAGATGGATAGATGAACATGCAAGGCCAGACCCAACCCTCACTTGACGTCTTAGGTAAATTTCCCGTATTTGGCCGATGGTGATGCCATCGTGATTCCTCGTCCGTTCCATCTTCGTCATCTGTAACAGTTGCAACAAGAGGAACTCGCCCAAGCTGTATTTTCTTTTCCTTGCAGTGCATCCAAACCTGTTTGACACGCGAAACTCGTTCTGCTCTGGCTCGTTCTCGCTCTTGTCGCAATTTTCTGGCTCGCTGAACCTTGGCCGCGAGCTGCTTCTGCAATTTTTTCAAGTCAGCATTATTCTCCTCACCCACCACATTTAGACCTGATTCGATTGCATCCCCACATTCTTCCCAGTTTTGTAAATTCTGGTAGGCCTTGGCCAAACGGTACCATGATTTTACGTTTTTGTCATTAAAGGCGAGGGACTGCCAGCAAATGTATATTGTTTTCGTTTTTTAGATTGTTTGTATGTAGAGCAGCACGAAATTTGTTGAGTGTCCACACCATAACTCTTAAACTTATAAAAATAGTGCCACCTACCTTTTTCGAGTCGTCTCGAACATATCCCCAATTTTTTAGTTGGAGATGAGACAAAGCTGCGTTGGCAGAAAGTGTTGATTTCAGTTCATCAAGTTCCTGTTCGGTGTAGGTCTCGTCATCCGTGTCAGCCTGTTTCAAATCTCCTGCCATCATGGGCTCCACTTTTTGCGCCCAGGCGAGTGCTTCATAATAATGGTTGATGGCATCCCGAAAATACTGTTTGTTGTTGACCTGATTGCGCTTGCCATTGGCAAAGCTCTCGTTTCCCATCTTTCGAAAATTGAGCATGAGATTTGTAGGGCTATCGTCGTACTTCAATTGGGTAAAAGCTTCGGCCAGACCAGTTTTTTCGACTTCTTCAGCTGATTGTGCAAAAAGAGGGGGGATCTGTTTGAATTTTTGGAAGACAAAATAAAGAATGAAAGGAGTGAGAGGCAGGTCATGGAAGCAATTCATAATAGGACCAAAGAAAAGCAGCATTGTTTCAGGAAAAGAAGAGGCGATTCGACTTACGAACTCATCATCCAAAATCTTTTCCAAATAGGCTTCTTTTTCTCCTGGGGACCACCCTCGCCCCTGCTCAATCGCCAGTTCAATGGCTCTATCTAACAGTTGGCCGGTTTCGTCGTCTTCGTCGTCAGAGTTCTTTTCGTCGGTCCATTTTTGCTTTTCCTCCGACATTTTGTTCATGAGCTTGTCGAACTTTTCGCGCCCAGCTTCTGCTTTGGATTGCGTCGACATGGTTGCAGAGATAATTGCTAGTAGTACGCTATTTATTTTTGTCTTTGTGCGGGCAAGATTGAAAAAGAGACTACTGGTAGTGGACTCCAACTACAATAGACAATCACAAGAACCTAAATTAATTCACAATCGTAGAAACAATAATGGTGGCTGTTGGCTTGAGCGTTCAATGCTACTGGTAGATAGCTATCTAGCTAGTTAGAAGAGAGAAAAATAATTGAAAGAAGAAGTAATTCTTGGTTTCATTCATGGAACGCTTACTTGTCCCCTCACCGCGCGTACCACGCGCAATAAACTACCAATCACACAGCCACACAGGCGAATGAATTCAATATCTTTCATCTTCGTGGATCTTGTGGATCGACTCACTGACTGGCGTCACAGCCAACAAACCACGAGCTCGTACTTGTAAACGCTTGTGTACTACTACAGTACATGGAGCACACAGCCACAGATAACCAACCAACGACGACCAAAGTGAAGATGTAGGTTGATGTCTTGCGAGTCGTTGGGAATCCGCACAGTTGCACTTACCCTCTTGAGATCTTGATGACAGTTATAATTTAAGAAAAACTCAATTTCAATTCTTTTCCTTTTCAAAATGCAGATCCGACCCAGTTTCGCAGTCATCACAATGGCGTCCTTTTCAGCCCTCGGCCGTCACATGGCGGGAGCTTTCTCGTCTCGCTCCGCCTCCCTTGGTGTTCGTACCGCTGCCCCTGCTGCAAGCTCCACGGCGCGTTTCATGTCACAGGGATCCTTTCCCTATGGTGATGGTAGGTCTTGCTCTGGAGTTTAATTTCTGTAAAGCCCACGATGGGAAAAAAAAGTGTTATCTGTGCTGAAAATGTTCAATCTGTGCCAGGCGATTGTGAAATTTGTGCTGATTTTTTTTGATCGTTGTGCAATCTGCTTTCAAGCGGAAGTACTTAACATTTCCTGATTTTGTCCCCTACTGCAATCCAACAGACAAGATGCCCTTCTATGCACTTGGAACCAATTTAGCCATGCAAGTAGGAGGACAAGGAAACTTGAAAACCTTGTTGGATGAACAAGAAATGGATATTGTTTTGGAGGGATTTTGCGATACCTTAAAAGGAACTGCCACACAAGATGCACGCACCATTCTTGGACAGTATGGACCCACTCTCAACAAGCTCCTACAGGAGAGAACTTCTCAGATTGTAGACCGTGTCAAGAGGGATGGCGCGGATTTTATTGACAACTTTTGCGATTGCAATGAAGAAGCTGTCAAAACTGACTCTGGCTTGGTTTACTACGAAATGGTGCCTGGACAAGGCGCACAGCCAGCTCTATCCAATACTGTGGAGGTTCATTACCATGGAACTTTGACCGATGGAACTGTGTTTGATAGCTCCGTCGACCGAGGCCAGACAATTTCCTTCCCACTCAATGGAGTAATCAAGGGATGGCAGGAAGGTCTTGCCATGATGAAGGAAGGAGGCAAAGCCACTTTGGTCATCCCAAGTGACTTGGCTTATGGCGATGCTGGTTCTGGTGAAACCATTCCACCTGGTAAGTACCTACGGGAAGCACGAATTAGAACCGAACCGATGCATCGTCAACACGTTTGTTTCTCACTGTGATTTTTCTTTCCTGTACCTCCCAGGCGCCACATTGAAATTCGAAGTTGAATTGTTCAAGGTCTCCTAAATCATAAAGCAAGGATTATTGCACATTATTCAAGGTCTCCTAAATCAAAAAGCAAGGATTATTGCACATTATTGATAGCTAATGATAGAACGGATTCATGAAATCACTGCAATTTCCTCTTGATTACTGTACATCCTTCGTTTTTTAACGAATGAAGTGGCGGCATAGAGCAAGCACGATGTATAACCATGACAACGACGCATTGTTGATGAAGCTTGATAGTTCAGCGAATAAGATTCATCTGTTCGAGATGTTGTGATGAATTATAATCGTAAGCCCCTTTCTTTTCTATCAAACAAGCGAGTAAGAGCCGCTTCAGTTTTTTAGTTGCTTCCTCTATGCTGCTTGCTCCCCATCGTCGACCAACCCCAAGTAGTTGTCCTTGATGGTGCCAATTGCCGTAATATTTCCCTGTTCGACTGTCCTTCCCTTGATCTTCAGTCTCACACCACAACCAGATGATATGATTACCTCCTTATCATCACTTATCCAAGCGTCCTTTTCACCATCATATCCATTGAACATATCCTCTGGCATCGAATGCTTTGAAACAAATATTCGCAAAGGGCCAACAAAGGCAAAGAAACCCAGCGAATTGCATTGGGAAACCGTTGCATCCAACACCTCGTTGATAAACGGTCGAAGCAGCAATGCAGTATATTTTACTGTAAAGACAACGTTGCCAGTATCATATTCAATGATACCACTCTTAATTTGATCTTCCAAAACTTCGATGACGTTTACCACGTAACCATATGTGGCGAGGGCCTACTCGAGGGGGGGGGGGGGGGGACTTTTGGAACATATGCAACGGACATAACTTGGCAAAACAACGACAACAAACTAAATAATGTTGATACAAAATCGTATGCATTTCCCATACGAATGTACTCACCAAGCCTTCCACTTCTTCTTTGAGCAATCGTACGATGGTGGCTCTTAGCTTGGGACCAAAGTATATGGGCTCAAGCACAATTTCGTGCTCAAGTGTTGTCACGTAAAACATCTTGCTGATCAATTGCGGCGTACAGTACAGTACCGTACTAGTATGATGTACTTCGTGCGGGAATAGGTTCTAGTGAAAATCTCACTTTTCTCTTCGATTATAAGGCTGTAGCACTTGGGACTGACAATGAGATCTGCAGCGAGGAATTTGAGCTTCTTGATTTAATCAGTCAGGGGCTTACTGCTCCGCCATTGTCACAGGAAATCAAAATTAATGTGGTGATACTTACTACTAGCTAGCTAGAGGTAATGCTACTGGTGTGCCGACCCCTGCCGCCACAACAGGTTGCAACGAGTGCAGGGGAGACACTGTGTGCGTGGTTGATCCCGAGTGGTGCGGATTGATACTACTAGTGCGGGCAGGTGCTCGTCTACTAGTTTTCGTTACCACGTAGAGTAACAAATAATAATAATTTTTTAAAGGGGGTCTAATTTCAAATTGCTTTTGATTATCTAGCTGTGGGCATCTGAATGAGGGAACACTAGGCTAGAAGTGTTGATTGTGAAGACGGTAGATGCCGTCTTCATCCCAAAGGTAGCAGCAGGCATTGAGCGTGTGCATTTTCGTGAGTGTCAAAGCTGGCACGATCTCTCTGCATTGTTGCGAAAATTGGTGCATAGCAATGGGGTAAAAGCGCACAAGGGGGGATCCTAGTCCTTGCTAGACACAGGTGTCTCTGCTGGTGCTGTGCTGTTGGTGGAGCTATCTGAACAGGTTGGGTTGCATCTACCAGAGGAGCAAGACTTTCTAGGGCACAGTGATGCAAAACTCATTGTTCTGAGTCATGCGGCGGGCTTTCCTCTGTTTGACACTTTGGCAGAGTTAGCATTCTTGAGCATGTGATTTGTAGTCATTGTAGATTGCAGTGCAGCAGGTGCCATGGTGAGTTCAGTTGGAGCATGTATGTGATAAACTAAGAGTGGAGGTTAGCAGGAGATTGACAACATAAAATTGTCATGGAGAAAACCTTTCTTCATAGAAGCATGCCACCAGTCCATGAGATTTTCTAACAGCTTAATGATGGGTTCCCAAATGGACTGATTGTGCATTTTTTTGCAAGATCTCACTGCGTGTGCAAAATTCAGTCTTTTGATTAAAATTGTTATGTTCGGCAGGAAGTCAAAAATGTCTTATCCAAACCCATGTTAAAACATAAAATTTTTGTAGAAAAGATATTCCCAAGTGATGCTCATGGTTCTTACAGACATGGAATGAACATTTAACAAGTCGGAACTGTGACACAGAAACTGTTTCGGTAATTTCAGACCCACAGCTACTATGCAAGCAAATCAACAATGCAGAACCACACTTGCTTCAAGTTAAAGATTGGGAGGGGAGGGCTGATCAAAGTGATGAGCGAGTTGAGTGGCCATCGATGCCATACCAGCAGGCCACCATTCAGTGCAACAGTGCTGCTGGTGGAACATTGTCTCCATAAATGTCAATGCTTTGCTGGAGGTTGCTGGAATTTGTGATTTGGTTGCAAAATGGTTGAATTTATTGAAAACACTTTAAAGTTGAAAAGATTGAATTGAATGTTAGTGACTGTAGTTGAATTGAATTTAAAGTTGTTCAAAACAGTTGAAAAAGGTTGAGTTTGTTTTGTTGCAAACCGTTCATTTTAATTGAATTAGGTTGAATTGAATTTACTTTAATTTACTTTAGTTGAATTTAGTTTAAGTTTAAAACCGCTTAGTTGAATTAACATGAAAAGATTTCAACCATTTTGCGACCAAATCACGAATTCCCGCAACCTCCTGCACAATCTACATACATGTAGCAACAGCTGGTATGGTAGCACATCTTCCCAAAGCCACCTGGTCTTCGCGGGTCTCATGTGAATCTTGAATCTTTCTCATTCGTGCAACGTACTCGTTCTTAATCGTCGCGTCAGTTGCGGTTGGATTTCGAATTCTGCCTTCAAAAGAAGAATCTTGCAATGACTTCATGCTTCTTCAGGAATTCACCGACAACGAGAAACTGAAACCCGCTCTCATAATTGCCTTCCCGTGACCATGAGATAGCCCAGTGGTTTCTGTTGAAGATGTTGGATATTGTCTTTGAAATGGAGACAATGGTGGAGAGCGAAATTAAGAGGCACTGTGTCATCCGAGGCGAAGAAGCCTCGGAGGATTCGTGTTCCTTCGAAAGCTTGAGCAGCGAAATTCTAGGGCACGTTCTTTCCTACTGTGATTTCCCGAGCGCTCTCCGCTTCGCCCGTTCAATAAGTCGGTCGATTCGTCAGGATCTCTATAGGGGGCACCACTTTCTTTGGAAAGAAGTGTTTGATCGACATCATTTCTCGCTGCCTTCTACAGCAGCAGTTTCGACAACAACAGCTCTCTCACAGAAAGTGCACCAACACAACGAAAACGAGAAGTACGAGAATCACACCACCCCAACAACGGAAATCCCAGCTGTCGATTACCTACGTGAAATACGATTGAGACGACAACTCTCTCGCAACTTGTTGATGCCGAAGGTATCAAAAAATGGCAAAGCCGGTTCACATGCTCGGAATGTTTGTTGTTTCAATCTACCGAATCGTTGCTATTCTTTTGTTCCCGTGACACCCGACGGTCTTTACGGCGAGTGGGATGATCCACCTCCTGTAGACTTTGGATGCGACAGCTTCATTTTGACATCGCCAGCTTGTGGTGGCGAGATGCTTTGGCTGGATCCATTTCACGGGACACTGTCGGTCTATGAAAACTGTTTGGACAATGCTGTGGCGTCTGATGAAGGCATGATGGAAAAAGCAATGCTCGAAGCTGCCAATCTGATCGACAATATGACGGACGGATACAACGAACGTCTTTCTCGTGACGACGACGACGAAGACATGAGAGAAGAGCATATCGCTGGTGCCGCCTTCGAATCCAGTGTCTACCGAAACCATAACATGAGACAGTATAAGAAGGGTCCCTTGCAAGTACTTTTTTCTTTGGAAGAAGACATCGATCTCGACGCGTGTTTTCCGTCAAGCGACGTCTTTGGAACTGGCAATATTGACAACGGCATGCACATGGGGATTTCTGACATTGAAGTCGGTTACCATGGTATCGACTCCAAATGTATTTTCAAAGACCACGAGGCAGTGGGCACAATGGTGGCTGTTGGCCGGATGGTGACAATAGAAAGACAAGATAAGGAAGATTTGGTTTGCACAGAGCTAATTACTTGGACGAGATGGAATGAAACTATGAAAGACAACCCTCGATTCGGGGAGCGTAAAATTTGTCGATTTCCGTTGCTGTTTCGGAACATCGATCTATGTGCAGCGAAGAATCGGGTGTACGTGAGCTTTGATGCGAGCGATGGGCCATTGCCACGAAATGGTGCTACTGTTAGAGCTTGCGATGTCAATGCAGCCACCATCGTTGTTTATCAACTTGTGCCACACCTTGGTGAAAATCGAAAGAATAGGACAGAAACTAGGGTGAGCCAAACGGATTCTCACCAGAAGCCAGAATTCTTCATTCGATGCCAGGGCGAGGTCACAGCCCTCGCCGTTGGTCCTACTGGAGACACGCTGGTCGTTGGAACCGCGAAAGGAACGTGCGAGGTGTGGGAGATTCGGTCCTCTCACAACGGCGCGACGTATGGGAAACGTACGTCAACAGTTGATATTCGCGAAAGTATAAAAGAGTTAGAAGACAGCCATTGCCCCGAGACTGATTCCAACCGGATGCGAAGGACGTTGCTAACGATTTTAAACCGACCAAAAATCGTGTCATTTCATCATCCAAGTCATTGCCCACTTTCGACTTGTGGCTTTGTTACGCTTCAGCATTCCTCCTCCGATGGCAGTTCCCTTTTGCTCTGGCGCAAGTTACCAGGCGATGCAAAGACATACAAGATTGTTTCCATGATCAATTTGCCATTGTCAGGAATTACCCGTGCCCCACGCGTATTTTACGATGGCCGAAGGATATTGGTTCTTGGTCAAGATCACATTGGACTTATTATTCTTGTATACCATGTCCTTTCTTCCAACGAAGACATTCATCTCTTTCAAGACCCGTCAAAAGAAGAGATGTCGGGTGGCGTTTACAATCTGACAGCCCCCACCCGCGCTCGATTTGCTAATCGCATTCGGCATGCGGCACTTGGAGGCCTCCAATACTATGAATCTATTCACCTCACATGTAATGAAAGATTTGTCGTCGTGAACACCAAGACGGGAAACTTTTTGAGTGACTCCACGTCGCCCTATGCAGAAGGGCTGCTCGTAATTGACCTGCAGAACTGAAGTGTCTCGGGATTTTTTATTTCAAACAAAAGGCTATAATTGAGGCCACCGTATAGTACTAGTACAAATCTTTTTTCCTCAATCGAATCCACTCAAAGGCATTTTTTCTCTCGTGAACCTTGGTTTTGTCTTAGAATCATCGTGGCGGGGAACGGAGCAACACCGGGGCCAAACTGCTCAAGCTTTTTGGTGCCATATTTCCATCTCAAAATGAAACAAAACCTGTTGCGTACCTTCTTTATGGATTGGGTGGCTACCGAGTTGCCTAGACCAATAGCTATGCTGGCATGATAAGAATTGCTGCTGCCTATTCAACTCAAGCTTGAACATGCTATGATACAAACTTGGTTTATTTGCAACATGTTTTCTCTGATTGAAGTCATAATGTAGATGTTCTGTAGCTTCAACATGGAATGGTGTTGCATTGCATTTTTTCCAATCTGGGGAAGAGTGCGGTCTGCTGTTTATTTGATACTTTTTTTTAAGTGCTAGCCACAGGCGATTCCTACAATAATTTTTTTTACAAGATGTCATTTAAAACATTCCACAATGATGTGTATTCACTGTTCAACTAAACCCCATATCCACCTGCTGTGTCGGTCCCAACAATGCTGTTGTTGATGTCTGGAGCAGACGGCAAGCTCCATGGTGCAAAATTTCCGACAGATTCAAAGTTTTATTGTTGGGTCTTCTTCCTTCATCATCACCCCCACTCAAGTGTTGGGTGCATCCTCAACTGCACTTTTTGCACCCCTGGTGACAACCCAAGAATGTTCCTGTGATGATGTCACAGACAATGCAGTTGCAGAGGGCATCTTGGACTTGCTGGCTCTGTCACCTCATCAGATGCTGTTACATCTCCCATGCCTGCAAGCGACTATTCAGGGGCTGGCAGCAACCTCTGCCACGGATGCCACATCTAAGGTTGTGAATCCACCTATCCCAACTGTAGAAGGCCACAATGTTGTCAAAACCATTGAGAAAGACGTCATGGGCAACAACAACAGACAACCCCTGTCATTGTGGCTTCAATGTCAATCCTTCTTATGCCACTACTACTACAGGAACTGTGTCTACAAGTGTTTGGGCTACAGCAGCGGATGACAGGTGGCAGTTTTAATGAAGCAATAGGCTCCTCCAGATCTGACATGACATCCCTCCTAAACGCACAATCCTAATGACTCAGTTCACGACATACACCACTTTTTCTTTTTCTTCGTCGAATAAAACAAGAGACCCACAACATGTGATGACTCCGTCCTGGTCGTGGTTTTTCCATGAATACTATTAACTGAAAGCTATCCTTATTGTTCATACTAATAGAATAATAGAACGAATTAAGTAACATCAGTGAGCATGAGCAACAACAATGCGTCGGCGGTCAAAAGGGTAAGAACAGCATGAAAATGGGCGAAGGGTGGGAAGTCGGGAGTCGAAGGGAACGCCACATTCCTGCGTTGTTTTCATTTCTTCTTGTTATCTTACGGTCTCTTGGTTCTTCCTGAATTCATGAAATGAATGATTACAGTACAGAGATATGGGAAATAATGCGTTCAAGGACGAACGATGGGAGGATGCCGTAAACTACTACACGCATGCAATCAGCAAAGATGACCGCGATTATGTCTGTTATTCCAATCGGTCGGCGGCATATCTCAAGCAGGGGGAGCTTATCAAGGCCCTGGAAGATGCGGGTCGCTGTATCAGTATCTGTCCAACCTACAATAAAGGGCACATACGTAGGGTAGGGGTGTATCATCATATGGAGGAATTCGAAGACGCCGTTGATGCATACTTGGAAGCATTGGAAATGTGCCCAAACGATAAGACGCTTCAAAAAGGACTGAGAGCGGCGCAGAAACGAGTACAAAAGAGTCAGGATCCAGTAGGGGACGAAGAAAAGGTGCTCCAAACGTTTAAATTCTGAAGATCAGACGCAATAATCATCCGCTAGCAAGAATCCCAGAATTCGATGCATAAAACACGGCTACCGTTTGGATGCATGGTGTGTCAGGATTATCTCCTGGCACAAAAATTGCAACACACTGTGGCAGTGTAATCTACTTTGGTGGGGGCAGCAGCTAAGCCTCATAAGTCATAATTGGATTAAATTTATATTCGGTTGTAAAACAGTTCTGTCAAAACCGTAATACACCTGCCCAGATAATTACACTTCCTCGCGAATGCCCATGTTGCCTGGTTGTAGAAAGTTCCCCTTGTTCATTCCAACAAATGAATTGTTATTAATTGGTTTCACTTTGTCCCAACGTTTAGAATGAGTAATCCCTTGTTTTCATAGTTGTTATTCTGACTAAAAAGCAAAGTGGAATTGTTCTAATGCTATTGCTTTGAGAATAATGGGGGATTTAATCATTTTTTTGTTGGCCTGACAATGCTTCCGGTTAGACATCACTTAGGCAAACATTGCACCTACTAATTTCCATGTTAAGTTTGTGAGTTAGGTTTGCTCTTATGGACAGAGTGCTCTCCTCTCTGGCTTAAGAATCATATTCTCCGCCCGCTAGATGCAAGTGTGTTGGAAAGGTATGAGGAGGGGCTTTTTTTTTCATCAGCCAACATGAGAGCACATTTCGCCCATTAGAAACTGTTTGTGGGTTAACCCCAACGCTACTTTGGAATTTTAAAGTGGTTAACAAATTGCTACTGGAGTGCCATTTTAAGTATCTTTTAAACCAGTCAGACCTGATGCACAGTTGTTCCTAAGTTCTGGTGGCACACTTGCTCAAATTCAATCTAAGCCTTGTTTTTTTTCCAAAAAGGACTGTGTCTTTTCTGTTGCTAATGCTTAGCCCCAGAAGCATCAAAATGTGCAAGTGTGCATGTTTGGCAATGTTGTGTCTATTAGCTGGTTGGCCTGCAATTTTTGCAGCTGTTGTTAGCTGCCTAGAAGACAATTTCTCATTTTGAACTTGTTGACCTCAATAACAATTAGTTACATGGGTGAAGGCATCTGCCATTTTCAAATGAACAGTGCAATTCAGCTGGACTGTTTTGATAGTTGTTGATCAGTCAAAACATTTCATGCTGTCGAGTCATTGATCTCAATGACAATCAGCTGCTTAGGAGAGGCCATCTGCTGCTTTCCAATGAACATTGCAATTAATAGCTGCTGCTTCTTAGCTAATTTAGTCAGTGCTTCTGCAAAGGTTTGTGGTGGAGTGTGAAACTGCATTGAAAACTTGCTTCTAGCGGATTTCTCAGCTCCGCTGCCTTATCTTCTTTTCTTAATGAAGCTGCTATCCATTCAATTTTTTGAACGACTTAAAGGAGGGGATTTCCAAAGGGGCTAGTTTGTCGATTTTTTTGCAGGTCCTGTGGTTTTCTTAAAAATGCAATGTTCAGCACTGAGCCGAAAGTGTCTCATCCCAAACCATGTTAAAACATATCAGCACTAAGGCACAGAGAAAGACAGTAGACAAGATGTTTATCAACCTACAACAGCTTCAAAAAAGACACGGTAAGAAAATTTTGTCTGCTTAGCACTCTACGTCACATCAGGACTCAAACTCCAATGACTCCACGTCCAGGGGGGGCGACGAGCGCAGCGAGGAAGCGAGCCGACTGGCCTTCCCACACAAAAAGATCACCACCCAACCACACTTGTCGCACCCCTCCATAAATCGAACTGCTTTAGCGCACAATTTAGGGGTTCTCAAAAAGTTGCCAGGAAGTTTACCAGGAAAAAACCAGGAAGCTGAGAAATTCAAGTGGTGCTCACTGTTAAGTGTTGAATGTCAGACAACCTATTGCTTCCTGGTAATTTTCCTGGGGCAAAAATCGACCCAGGGTTTTAACCAGGTCGGTTAAGGTTTCATCCACCGTAGAAACAGTACCAGTAGAAACAGCACCAGTAGCATCATTTGTTCGCACTCGGTGCTGTAGCTAGCTAGCTAGCTAGCTAGCGTTAATGATCGATCTAGCTAGCTAGCTAGCTAGCAGCTGCTACCTAGCAGCTGCTGCTTCTACTACCTTATCTAGCTTCGTAGCGATCGATCTGCTGCTACTTCTACTAGCTTCCAGTAGCTAGCAGAGTACGTCGTAGCCCTGCTAGCAGGGTGGCACAGGTAGTGAAACGATGAAACATTGACCGACCTGGTTAAAACCCTGGGTGGGGGCACTCAATGTGTGGTTTCCAGTCGTGCAACCACGAAGTTGTGCTACGTTCTGATTGGTGGAGAGATCACTGACATCATCAGCATATGTTTCCTGGTTTTTTTCCTGGTAAACTTCCTGGCGACTTTTTGAGAACCCCTAATCTGTTCCCAAAGGAAAGAATGAAGAGACCCTGGGAAGGTTGAGATTAAACATGCTTCTGTGGAGTACAAAATGATGACGGGCGATGGCCAGACCGCGTCGGCTGCTGACATCGTCCCGAAAGCTTTCAATGAATGCGTTTGTTTCAAATTTTGGATCTGCTCCTCATTGATTCTTCATGTAAAATCACATTTCTGTGGTTGGCCGGAAGAACAGTCTAGTTTGTTGCGCTTCGACCCCTGTAACCGAATACCAGCTGCTATTAGTAGTGATACAGATCCATTTGTGGAACCAATGAAGGAGGTAGCTGATTCGGCTCCCTAGCTACAAGCGGTGCATCCATTTTTGATTGAGCGGCAACTTCCGAAGTAATTACAGCACTGTTTCTTTGACCTATCTGTGTAAATTGAGACGATCGTTACGGTTATGATGATGGCCGGTATTCCTTACCGGAAAAGAAAACCCGAGCTTGTAGCAATTTGGTTTCTCCAAATAACGAATATTATCAGCACTGTGGGTGGGTTTCAGTCTCTGAATATTGTCACGCAGTCACCAAACATTGTATTCAATTCCCCTCTATTGGTTCGCTCGTGGCGCCACGTATCACAAGAAAAGAAACGACGCAGCTACCACAGCGTTAACCTTAAGAAGTCGGTCGAAAGTGTAGAGAGCAGTGATGAAATAAGCTCCAATGATTCCTCTTTAGCGAAGAATGAAAAATCATTGAGTACCAACAGCAACGAAACGCAAGTGGCTTTGCCAACGAACGACACATCTACATCGCCAATCACAAAAACAGATTCAAGCTCCACCAGTCAAGCGGGAGGATCTGCATCGAAGGACCGCAAGATTCAACGTCCAACGCCAAAAGGGAAACGGTTGGGATTGATGTGGTGCAATGAAGACTCTTGTAAAGATGCCATGCGAGAACGAGTCATGGGCGATCACAACCAAATTATCCTGGATGGACCAGCAACCGGTCAAGTTGCTTACTACTGGAAACGCGATAATTTGGAACAGGAAGCAAATTATTCTCTCTCGAACTCCGACGGAAAAG
>Ga0163149_10000807_pt1 | contig 41195 bp, 77 predicted proteins | sample OliLakLV19MP5G1_FD_148604 | JGI IMG/M metagenome (GOLD analysis project Ga0163149, IMG submission 148604) | Freshwater microbial mat bacterial communities from Lake Vanda, McMurdo Dry Valleys, Antarctica - Oligotrophic Lake LV.19.MP5.G1 | ecosystem: Environmental > Aquatic > Freshwater > Lake >...
ATGCCACAGCTGTGCGTAGCTCGGTGAGCGTAAGAAACAAGAAGAAGGCGATCGGCGGCCTCGATGCGCCATTGCCTGATGATCTCAAGGAGCTCATCCCGCTGCTTCGTAATGCGCAATCGCGCATCGTCACCAAGCCGGACCTGCTCTCGCGCGTCTACACGATGCCCTCAGACTTTGGGCGTGTGTTTCGAACCGCCGCGCGCGCGACGCCAAATAACCCTCTCTCAACACAGCTTTATGTCATCTGTAAGGACGCGGACGACAAGCTTGACTTCGCGAGCGACGCGCTGAAGAACAATCTACGCACCTATCTCAACGGTTACCGCATGATTTCGGACGCGATCGACATCGTCGACGCGCGCATCGTTAACATCAAGCTGACGTACGAAGTCACTGTTGATCTCGCGATGAACAAGAAAACCGTGCTACAGCTTGTGAACGCAAAATTACGAAAGTTTTTTAATATAAAGAACTTCCATATCGACCAACCGATTGTTTTGTCTGACATTGACAATCTCATCTACAACACGAATGGCGTCGTCTCGGTCAACTCAGTCAAGTTCGAGAATCTCACGAATCTCGTAGACGGTCGGGCGTACAGCGAAATCTACCATGATCTTCAAAACTTCACACATCGCGGTGTGATCATCCCGCCTCCCGGCGGCATCTACGAGCTGAAGTTTGTCGATGAGGACATATTAGGACGTGCGATCTAACAACATGCCCAAGTGTATCTCTGCGAACATCGAGAAACATCCACGTGAGATGCTCCACAAGATTCTTTCCTATTTGACTACAGGAGTTTCGTAATGTATCGTTCCATCAAAGCCGATCGTGACGCCTACATCACAGATCGCATTATTAAAGGTGCGGCTCGGACGGACGCGAATACGGGCGAAAGCGGAACTCTCGATCTGTATAAACTGTATGGATTGAACAAGAACGGGTCAACGCTGCTCTGCGAGCTCACACGTCTGCTCGTTCATTTTGACCTGACTAGTCTGCAGGCCGATTACGCCGCAGGCTTGATCAATATCGAATCCTCGACGTTTAATGTAAAGTTGAAACTTAGTGACGTGTACGGCGGTCAGTCGACGCCGCGCAATTTTACTACGCGCGTCTACCCATTGTCTCGCTCCTGGGACGAAGGTCGCGGTCGCGACGTCGTCTTCTATCAGGATCGCGACGTCGTTAATTTCTTAACTGCCTCCTACACGGACGCGGGCCCGAGCGTTTGGTTCGCAAGTGGCGCCAACGCGAAAGGATTGCTTGGATCCGCGAACATCGACATCATCGCTAGTGGTAGTCTTGGAGCTGGTGTAGTCAATCTCTACTCTGACGCAAGCTTCACAGACGGCAGTGAGGATCTTGAAGTTGACGTGACACGCATTATGTCGGCAACCTTGGCTGGTTTGATCCCTGATCATGGCTTCCGTGTCTCGTTCAAGGAGACCGAGGAAAACGACGTTCGTACGCGCTTCGTAAAACGTTTTGCTTCTCGACAGGCGGTCGACCATAACAAGCGACCACAGCTCATCGCGCGCTACGACGATTCGAAGGTGAGTCACCAATCCTCGTTCTACTTCGACACGCCCGGAACGTTGTTCATGCAAAAATACGTGCGCGGAGCACCTAACAACGTGGTCTCTGGCTCGACGCTGACGCCGATCACAGGTTCCAACTGCATGCTGCTCAAGCTTTGGACGTACTACTCGTCGTCCGTTGGATATCAACAACACTCACAATCGATGACTGCCTCTCAGTTCGTCGTAGGTGCGAACTATACGACTGGGCTGTATTCAGCGACGTTCACGATATTGTCCAATAACGTAAACTTGCGTAATCTCATCACGAACGCCTCTATGAGCGGGTCGAACGCATGCGTCAAGTTCAAACAGGTGTGGGGCTCGTTCGATGGTACGGTCGCCTACCACAGCTCTTCTCTTGAAGTAAAGCTACCAGACACGACTCTTGGTCCGTTCCGTTCAAGACAATACGTTGTGAACATCCCCAACACGTCTAACGAGTATCTTTCTACTGATAAAGCGCGCTTTCGTTGCTTTGTTTTCGACAGACTCAACCCACAATACAAGTACACTCGAGTTCCGCAGGTTGAGCCGAGTCTCATCTTGGAAGCGCACTACTCGGTTCGTGACACGATCAGCGACGAGGTAATTGTACCGTTCGACCGGACCTACAACTCGACTCGAATGAGCGCTGACAGCGAGTACATGTACTTTGATGTTTGGATGGATTCGCTCGTTCCGGGTCGAGCTTATATGATTGACGTTATGATCGTTGACGGAGAACATGAAGAGATCTTCTATGATGTCTCACCGGCGTTCCGACTTAGTCTTGATTAATCATGAAACCGCTAACACCCGAAGAACGTGAACACGCCGGCGCAATGCTGTACGCTACAGCGCAAGAGAATGCTGTCACGTCGTTGCTTGAGAAGTACGGTAAAACTGTACTCGAGCAAGGATATCTCGATCTTCATCCCGAGTATCTGTACTTTCTTCTTGCTTCTGGCGAGAACGCTCTCAACGACCTGCAAAACGACCGTGAATACACAGCTTATGGACTTTCACGTCCAGCGACTGACGTCGAAGCGCAAGCGATCTATGACGAGTGTTTTGAGGGTTGGCTTCTCGCGCGAAAACAACAGAACGCCGGCAAGCCTTCACCTTTCAAAAAGAAGCATCATAAGTCTTGACATCTGTCTCGTAAGTTTGTAAGGGAGCTACGTTAACAAGGGCCAGAGATGTTTCGACGAGCCGACACACCCACACGTTTCAGTGAAGCAGACGCAGCAAACGCTGCGAGAGGATCTTCGCGAACGGTTTCGTACAAGGGATCTGACAATGTTGACAGCAATTACCTCTCGTCGGCGTCATTCGCCTACGACCCGTACGAGTCCGGACTCAAATCGACCCAACAACTAAAAGTCGATTGGTCGAAGTTCGAGAATCACACGTTCTTTAACTCAGCGCTTGCAAAAGTCAATGTCTCGTTCGATCGCATCATCAACAACTATCCGTTCGACGGCTCGAAGAAAGAGTTTGAAAAATTCTCAGACGTGCTAACCGGCTTTGAGAAATGGGTCCTTGACCAATTTCCGCGCAACGTTGGGTATCTAAACTTCTCACAATCGTACCTAATGGTCAACGATCATCAAGGAGCTGTGCTCGCTGAGCTCGCTAAAAACAAGACCGGTGACAGTGTCATCGACCCACGCGACAACGCATACACAGTCGAATTCTATCTTCACACTCCATCCGAATCCGCGACTCAAGTGATCCTGCAAAAGAAGCACGTCACCAACAACGTCGGGTACTGTGTCTACATCAAGAGTGGTTCGTCTGATACAACCGCAGAAGTGGCTTGGGCAGTTTTCTCCGGTTCACATAACCTTGTCACTAGTGCAAGTCTGAGACGCGGCGAGTTCATGCATGTCGCCGGCGTATACGATCGCGAGGACACGGCGCGCTTGAAGTTGTACGTCAACGGGAACTTGTCTGCCACGTCGTCGAACACGTATGTGTTCGATAGCGTTGTGACTAACAACGCCCCCTTGCTCATCGCCACGGGATCAGCATTCACACTCGGGGTCACAACAGTCACACCAAACGAGTTGTTCTACGGCGCGCTTGACGAACTACGTATTTTCAAGCTTGCACGTCACGTCGAACAGATCCAAAAGCATCGCTCGCGCAACGTCTATGCGCAAGACGGACTCGTTTTGTATTACAAGTTCAATGAGCCCACTGGATCGCTCACTGGAGACGAAACCTCAAGAACCAACATGATCGTGCTCGACAGCTCGGGCAACGGTCTCCATTCGTACATCACTGGCTTCAACTTCTCGTTGAGATCCACTGGCAGCATCGCGTCGCCCGTCGCGAACGAGCGCGTCGATCTCAACCCGATCATCTTTCCGGGCTTCATAAACGTTCAGGTATTGAACGAAAGATTGCTCGCCAGCGGCAGCGCCTACGATCAAGATAATCCCAATCTCATCACACGCTTGGTGCCCAAGCACTATCTCACAGATGGTCAAGATTTCCATGGGTTTTCGACCGAGGAGGGCAGCGTCGGTGAGTCGTACAAAGGCGACTCCATCCCTGGCTCCGGTGTGCTCGGCTCGACACAACTATTGCTCGCCCTACTGTATTCCTGGGCCAAGTATTTCGATGAACTCAAGCTCTTCGTCGACGGGTTCGCCAAGCTTCATTACGTGGACTACGACGAGGTCAACACCTCGCCTGACATTTTCCTGCCTTATGCCTTGCGCGAGTTCGGTATCAAGATGCCAAACCTCTTTTCTGATGCCGCGTTCGCGCAATATAATGATGGCGAGGACGTCGAAACACAGTACTCGTTCAATGAAACATCGCTATACAGCGTACAAAATCAGATTATGCGTCGTGTGCTCACGAACATGGGTGAGATCGTTCGATCGAAAGGCACGCTTCATAGCATCGAGACATTCTTTCGCTCTATTGGCATTGACCCCAATAATTCTTTCAAAATCAAGGAACGCGGCGGCCCAACGCGTCGCGATCTGTCTTCAGCCAGAGAGAAGCACATGAGCCCCATGTTATTTCTCAGTTTCCCGACAGGGTCTTACGTCACCTCGAACTACCTCAGCAGCTCACGCGTCGAGATCGGTCAACCGACCATCAGAGGCACATTCGTCCAACCGTCAACCAACGCGCCGCATGGCATTTCCAATGCTGCTAGCGATGGTCTATGGACGTCTGGTTCATGGACTTACGAGGCGCTTTACCGCTGGCCGATCAATACACCGCGCCGACGTCCTAATACACAGAGCATCGCCCGTCTCCACACGACAGGGACCGCCGGTGAGTCATTGGTTCTCAATATCCTCGCCGTGTCAGGCAGCGACCCGAAAGTCGTACTGTACACCCAATCGGATACTGGCGCGGGTTCGCTGATCGCGTTGACAGCGTCGGTCGACGTGTTCGACGGCGACCCCTGGTACATCTCGTTTGGTCGACTGCGGGCGGACCTCAGCGGCTCGAATTCGGTGTCTTCGTCGTACTTCCTGAACGCCACCAAGCAGAACTTCGGTGATATCTTGCAGGATGTGACGACTTCAACTTTGTTTGTAGAAACCCCTAGCACGTCAGTCTGGCAGAACACGACCGGCAGCACTAACAGCTCTGGACCTTTCGTTCGCATCGGCTCGATGACTGTTGCCTCTGGTAATGACTTATCGCATCTATCGAAGACGAGCATGAATGCTGACACGCGCGTGACAAACTTTGATGGGCAAGTGAGTTACATCCGCTTTTGGTCAAAGGGTCTCGAGCCTGCTGAACGCAAGGAGCACGCGCGCAACCCAACTTCGGCCGGCGTAACGAACCCGCATGTGAACTTCGGCTTCGCGACCCGTTTGTCGGGTTCTTGGGAACGTATGCGTCAAGACGTCACGATGCAGCAGAGTACCACGTCAGCCACGAGTGGTGGCGTCATATCGCTGTTCGACTACTCGCAGAATTCGCAACAGTACACCGGCACCGGGTTCCCCACAACCTTAGAGAAGGTATTGCTACCCATCGTTTATGGGTACAGCTACATCTCCCCGAACATCGACGAGGCCGTGACTTCTGAGAAGGTTCGTGTTCGGAGCTACGACGACATCGAGAAAGTGAAGAGCACGCCGTGGGCATCGTCAACGCCTGTCTATGAGGTCCCGAAGAACGAGGAGCCTCAAGATGATCCACGCCTCTCCATTGAGTTTTCGCTCGTCGACGCGCTCAACCGAGACATGATCACGATGTTTGCAACAATGGATGAGATCGATACCGCCCTAGGCGCCCCCGAGAACGATTTCTCATCAAACTACCCTAATTTAGAGCATCTCAAGCAGGTCTATTTCAACCGTCTCACCGGGAAACTCAACTTCCGAGCGTTCTTTGACTTCTTTAGGTGGTTCGACTCGAGCGTTGCGTACTTTGTTGAGCACCTCGTCCCGCGCAAGACTGTTTACTACGGAACGAACTTCGTGGTTGAATCGCACATGTTGGAGCGTCACAAAAAGCAGTACTTCCATTACGACATGTACTTGCGTGAGTCCGAGAAGCAGAACATCCAAGATCACATCCTGTTGCAGCAGGTTGCGGGGGTTGCGAAGAGATACTGATGAGCACTAGCCACCCTCCCTTCGATGATTCGTACGTCGCGTCGCGACGACGCGCCTCCGAAGATCAAAGTACACCCACAGCCGGCTTCGACGCGTATCGACAAGGCGTCGAGCTCACACTTTCCAAGCATTACGCGCTCGGCATGCTCAAGATCCATTCAGGGTACACCGGGCAGGACGGCAACCACATGGCGCCGCAGTTCGTCTACGGACAGACACAAAAGGTGTTACTTGACGAGCAGTATCATCGTGACGTCGTCCCCGCCACTCTCGTGAACTACTTCGAACGGAGCGAGTCGACGGCGAACATCATGATCGACACCGGTACTGATCTAGACGTCGATGTCAACCTCTACGACGGCGTGATCGAGCCATTTGACATCCGCGCCGTGGTCGCAAGAAAAGTGACCAGTCGACGTTACGGTCGCAAGCTGTGTGCTGCGCTTGGCGAAGGGAACGTCGTCGACCGTCAATCGTCGGATGTATTTGTTGAGCGTGTGAAGCTCTCTGACGTAACCTATGGCAACTCAGCGATGGTCGACAACGTGAACAACTTCGGCGGTGGTGCTATCATCGCCGTGAGCATCAGCGTGAACACACGTGTGAAGGGGCCGTTCGTAGAGAATTATGCCCCCAAGGGTGTGATGACATCCTCTAACATGGAGATCGAGATGTTCAGAGTGTTATCAGCGATGAGACCGGGGACCGAAAACATGATCGCTGATGGCTACTCCCAGCTTGGAGCGTCGGGATTTGTCTACTGATGTTTGACAACTTCGCGTCAGGCAAACGCTCAAACATCTCGCCTTCCTCGTCACTTCGACACACGCTCCCTAGAGTTGACCTCCGCGCGCATGATCGTCGGTCCGGGGCGTATCCGACGAAGGCACGAACTGGAGATAGGACTCGAACAGGTCGTAACCAAGTGTGGTTCGACGACACTCGAACCGTCACGTTGCAAACATCAGCGCTGCTGAGCTTGCCGACAACATTTCATAGCGATTCGACACATCTCACAATCGATTTAAAAAGTAACTTCATTGTTACAGGAAGCTCGATCTCGGAAGCGTTTGATCAATGGATCACACATCGCGAGCAAATCGAAAAGCCTGGCCCGTTCGTTGAGCACAAGCTGTTTGAGCAAGATGAGCATGCTGTTTACAACTCATGCTTCATGACTGGGGCAGCCTACGCGATTGCGCCCGACAGGTTCAAGTCAGGTGTTTCAAATAAGACCATCATTCGGATGGAGTACCCGCTCACTCAAAAGTCATCATTCTTGCCGACGACGTCGTCGATGATGTACTTCAACTCGAACGTTGGTCGCTTCGAGACGACTGTACGCGAGAATTCGTTCAACGTCAACACCGGCCAGTACCCGTCAACTTTTGCCCCTATCTTGTTTACGCCGTACGGTCTGCATTACATGCCGCTGAACGATTACAGCGTCGATTCGTATGGAGGCGGTAGCGTTTACATTGGGTCAGCGCCAGCGCCGGCTGCTTATCGTCAAGTCACTTCGTATGCGGCTGACGGCAACGATACACAATTTTATGTGGGAAATGCCGGCTACTCAGTAGGTCGTGTCACTGCAAGTCTCTTGAACACGAGTCACATTGCGACTGGCTCACAGCTTATTTCCATGAAGACGATGCTGTCAAGCCCATTTTTGCTTGAAAAGATCGTTGTCGAGTTCCCGTTCGAAGCAGGCTCTGGATGGTTGAACGATTGCTTCGGCATCTCACATGTGTTCGAAAATGATCTCACATACACGATCGACGCCGGTGGACCGACGATCACGTTTGCTCTTCTTCGCCAAGACAAGACAGGCGAAAAATATCGAGACCTCATCGCATCGGCGACTATCTCACCGTATAACGACGTGAAGACAGGATCATACTCAAGGGATCAAGTCTCGTATATCGGCGTCGGCGACTTCGACACAATCATCTATTCACACGAAGGGATCGGCGGCATGCGCGTCAACCCGACAGTGGTGATCACTGGGTCAAGCATTCCAGTGGGGGAAACAAATCACTTCACTGGCACCATCAAGTTCGTCATGGACCCGCAGATCACATCGCACGTGTGGCGTTTGCGCGTATCCGGCACCAGCGCCTGGTACTACAACGGAGGAAGCAGCAACGACGCGCAAGCTGATGGGCTTGTATACGGCTCGATTGCGCGCCGATCCGCAAAGTTTATAGGCGGCGGACGAAGCGTGCTCGGAAATCAATTCGCCTTGATATCCCCAAAAGCATTAGACGGTGCGCTTAACCCGGTCAACAGAATTGACTCACAATACGAAAACTTGGCGCCAGGTGCCGGCCCGCCGCCGTTCGCAACCAGTAAGATTTTCACCGACGTCGTGGCAACAACGGTAAAGAGCCCGTATCTGCTTTACCCTGAAGATGATCTGGTCCTATGCTTCAGTAAGCATCGCGCTTGCGGATCTCATATATCGTCTGATTGGAAATACTACAGCACTGACAGCGGCAACCCAAAGCCGCTTATCACGTCCGCAAGTCACGACGTTGGGATCGGCGCGGGTAGCATCAAGATCACACTCTACGGCGACCTTATTAAGGAGGATCGTGAGTTCCACGACACTCTTAATCAGCGTCTCGAGACGGTCGAACTATGGGAGAACATTGGCGAGGAGCCTGTGCTTGATCAATTCGACGTCGTATACTCAAACGAGTTGTCGGGAAGTTACCTCGATAGATTCTCAGTCTTCAAGGCGCTTTCCTACGCAACCGGCCTCACGTCGTCAAATGACACAACGCAATTCTACAGCAACTTTATGCACACCGGATTAAATAATCCGTGGGATTCATCACAGATGAACTGGGCTAAAGAGCGGAAAGTACACGAACTACAGAAGAGTTGTAGGAATGCGGTGTTCACGTCTGACAACGACGTCTTCTGGGATTGTCGACTCCTTGTGCCGAACGACATCATCAACCTGACGACGCCGAATTACGGGCTTGGATACTGGTCTGTGCCGGCCAAAGCGCGCATCTTTTCCTCTCCTGGCGTCAGCGATTATGAAGGAATAATTTTCGGGTGGTGGATGTCGTACCCGTATGAACAAAAGTTCAACACGTTATCAACAACACTTGATAATTTGACTGGGGCGGATTATGGTCCGCTCGGAGGATCCGGTAAGCAGTTTTTCAATTATGCCGATCTTGTCATTAGCACCGGCGGCGGCACTGCGGCGAACAGTTACATCGCTGGAAATTTGTTAGGTCTGAGTTCAATCTCGGAGTTCATCAAGTACTTCTTCGGCATTGGGGACTGGCATGGGCCGGCTGACAATCAAGCTGTCATGGGTCGCCGCGTGACTGGGGAGCTAGCTCCCTTTGACCCTATCTGGAACGGAGCCGAGCTCCGCGGCTGGCGTTACGGGATGCTCAATGGTTTCCCCACAAAGCCGATCTGTATGTTTCGACGCGACCGTTTTGGGCAATTCCGCGACATGCTTGAACAGCGTCTCGACGCAAAGTTCCACGACGGAAATTCCGCGCGAGAAAGCCCTGTTCAGGTGCGTTTCTACGATCAAAAAGGGCGACTTACACTCTCAACGCGGACCCTCTCTAGCAACCTCTCGACCGAGGCAACGAGCTCGATGCCTTACACGGACGGGGTTGCGCGTAACAGGTCTGCGATCGACTATGGCAACCTTAACATCTCAACAGTGGTCTTCTGATGGATCGGAAAGAATACAAGAGTAAACCGCAACACTTGGTGACGGACGCCCGGAACGGCGAGATCGTTCGTATCGTTCACCCGTCCAACACCGACATCGGCTCGTCCCAGATCTCAGCAGACTTGCGCGTCTCCGGCGCTGGTTACGTTCAAGACTTGCATGTCTCCGGCGCTGGTTACGTTCAAGACTTGCGTTTCTGCGCGAACTCCAGCGTATTCGGGTATCGGTTGAGCTTGTCAAGCAGCGTCTCCGTCCCGTCTGCAGATGTACCCTCGGGTTCTTTCTTATATCTCGCGCCGCACACATCTAACTGCGTTGGTCTGTTCGATATCAATAGCTCAACGTGGCAAGTGAAACAATCAAACGCCGTCACATTGACGTTGAGCAGTCTGACCACGAACACCAATTATGACGCGTTCGTCTACTGGAATAGCACCAGCGCCGCTCTCGTGTTGGAGCTAGTGGCATGGTCAAGTAACATAGCACGAGCAACAGATTTGATCACGCAAGACGGCATTCTCGTAAAATCAGGCAACGCGGCGCGCCGATACGCTGGAACAATTCGCACAGTGAGCACGTCGGCAGTGTCTGACAAGCAGTCACAAAGGTTCGTGTGGAACCAATACAATCGTGTTGAACGTAGCTTGAAAGTAACGGAACCCGCTAATAATTGGACTTACAACACACTCGCGTTTCGTTCATCGAACAGCAACATCTACAACTCGTTCGAGTATGTTACGGGCAATGTGACCCAGTTGATGGCCAGAACGTTATCGCTCGGAGCGTGCAGCGGCGGCAACGCGTACGCTGGATCTGGGATCGGCATCGACAGTACTACTGTTAACAGTGCTGATATATTTGGGACTAACGTGAACACGTCTGTATCTCAGATCATTTGTGAGTACAGAGGCCAACCTAGCGTCGGCTACCACCGCATCACATGGTTAGAATGTGGCGGAGGCGTTGCGAACATGATCTGGTACGGTGACGCAAACCAGCCTACATTTTATCAAATGGGTATGCTAGGTCAGATCACGATCTAATCGTCGCAGCTAATCATGTCCTGCCATTTACAGGAGTACATGCTGCAGAACTGCTTCATGTCGAGCTTTGTCGGGCAGTTGGCTGCCTTGTCCATAGAAGGGAACATCACACTCTCGTTCGGCACTGGGATGTGATCCAAGCCGATGAGATGACCGACTTCGTGAACGGTGACGTTTCGAAGTAGCACAGGATTCTTCAAGCGATCAATCACAAGTGCGATGTATCGAACGTTACAGGTTGACTGTGTGTATCCAAGCACCGTAAAGCGGCCGCCGCGCTTGCTGCTCTTCGCGTCTTCTACTTCTCGCACTTCCTTATCGGTCGACTTCACACTGGCGACGTAGACCTCGTGGGTGCATTTCTCGGTGCCACGCTCAAGCTTACCGGAATTCCACGATTCACCGTCGAGCGCGAACTTCACGACGCCCTTCGTATCGCGTTCCCACTCCATAAAGGAGTCAAGCACAATTGCTCGATCCACCGAGTTAAAGAGCGTATCGACGTGCAAGACGAACAGAGTCGAGACGTCTTCAGATTGCGGGACATTTACCTTTGGGAGCGGCGAAGAACACGCCAAGCTCAAGATACAAGTAACCGTTAACGCCACCAACACTGACAACGTGCGCCACATAAAGGTAACTAAGGTCTCTGTGACGACAACAATGCGACTCCTGTGAGTAGACGTCTTAATTTCCAAACCTATCGCATGCGTTCACACGATTCTTCCGAGCGCTTGACGTCACGTGAGAAGCATGAAGTTTTCTAGGCGTTCGCGATTCACCGTCGCAATTTGTGTTTAGTTTCGGATGAAACTACGACGTGGTAGGGTTTCCATCGTCTAATCGACGTAGTTGAAGAAACGCTCATTTATCTGAGTGTAGCAGCTTCAACGCGGCTGTTAACCATCGTTTCCCTTCGGGGGTGTGAACGCCATCTGGTTGCGTCAATTTAAGTGTTCGCGAATCGAGATAACGACATGTGCCGTCGGCCTCCACATCGCGTTTTAATACTTCTGCGGCGCCGTTCTTGCCACGTATAAGAGGAGGACCAACAATGACGCAACTGATGCCCTTCAGTTTCGCGAGTAATGGCCCGATGTTTGGTTTGCCAGCCCAGTCATTGGAACCGATGAACATCACTACATCATCGCCTGGTTTGATACTGACACTGTCGATCTTCGTCGTCCATTGTGCAGTTGTTGATCCCACTTGACAATCAACAACGGTCGATTTAGAAACGTACGATTTTACAGAACAGGCTTGAGAATCGCCCATGATGTGAAGCGTAACAGACGGCGAAGGCGGAGAACCTTCCGTCGTCATCAAGATGAGACTCAAAACTAACGCGAACACACCTCTACGTACGCATGACTTATGTCTTCACATCTCGCCATCTGTGATGAAGACGGGCTCCCACTGTGGCGACTCGAACCTACTATGGAGAACATCTCGCAAAACGAGCTCGTCGTTGTGATGACGCCGTTCGTCCCGTGCATCGTTATCTTGGAGAGACACAATGGGACGTGCATCGTAGCCTATGACGGCGTTGTCGCTTTTGCGGTGACAGAATGTTTGTACGAGCTGCTCTGAATCACTTCGAGACGCGGAACGACCCGATCAGCGATTTACATGTCTCAAGTACATCTTTGCTGTTAGCAGCGTCGCCGCCACATACGACGAGGTAACCAACCTTCCCGTCCGTGATCGCACATGACAAGACAACGGCGATCCCGCCATCTAACTTGCGGAGTTCGAGAACCTCGTAGCCATCGTGTTCTCCGTGCTTCGCGACGCGTTGACCGATGACCTTCACTTTCTTAGAGTCGCGACCGTTGGCGGCTTCTTTCATGTCGTCATAGAAGGTCGCGGCCGACTTCTTGTCGAGCTTGCTCGCGACAACTTGCGCGATCACGTCGACATTCTCACCGACGGTCTTCGTGTAACGCGCGACGATGACAGGCTCATCGTCCTCCATCGGGGCTTCGTCGACCAACTTCCAGCCAATAGCGTTTAGGCTCCACTCCTTGGATGCGACTTTCGGCAAAGCTGGGGCGACGCGAACAACGACAGGAGGGGTCATGGGGGCGATCGGCGCCGATCGATCCTGACGAGCGCATCCAAGCGTGGTAAAAGCAGCGAGAACAGCGAAAGTAGCGAACTTGGCGAGTTTGGTGATCATAACCGCGATATTAGCCTACGGGTTGCTCAGACGTAGCGTTTTGCTGAGTCACATATTGCTCAGCCGCCGCGATCTCGTACGGCAACCAACCCATGTGCAGACAGATGACTCCCACAGCGAAGCGAACGGCGAACATCTCGGGTTTCGGGTTCGACGACATCATACTGGCGTACGACTCGTGAAGGAACGTAAGCGTTTCAGCGATGTCGGCGCGCGGCTCGTACGTCACGTTCCCGGTGAGGTCGCTGAAAATCGCTGGTCGACCATTATGTGAGTTATCTAACAGATTCTTTGTTGTCATCAACTTTCCTTTTTGCCTTCTCGATCTCGATAGTCTCGTTCCACTCCTGCACGGACCAGCCGCACTGGATAAGGATCTTCTCGAAAACATGAGCGTGCCAGCTGACACGGGTATCGTTCGCGGGCGGTCGCGCATCGAGCACATCGGCGGTCTTCCACCAGGTGTCGACGAGATCCATGTACTTTGCTTTTGAATCATTCGTCATCGAAGCTAATCGTGTCGCTCTCGATGTTAAACGAGTCCTCTCGAAAGCGGTTACGTTCAAGAGTAACATCTTGAGCTTTCAATAGTACACTGAGCGGTATGAACGACACGAGCAAGAACGGGCCCATTTATTTCTTCCCTACCGAAGAACGCGACGAGTGTATCGGCAACATCGTTGAGTACGTCGTGCAGGTCGGTGACAAGCAGCCGCTAACACGTTCTCAGTCTTGTTGGCTCGTGTCCGACGGGCAGGTCAGCGTGGACGGCCGCGTGACAAGAGATCTCGGAGAACGGATCAAGCTGGGGACATGGGAGATCACGATCCGTGGGCGCAAGCATCATGTGGTCGTCCACCCCGCGTTCTGGGAGTGATCACGGTCGGTGACATGATCGAAGGTGACTTGTTGATGGACGACGAAGGTGACTTTTACCGAGTCGATAAGATCAATCATGTCGCCTCACTTCAACGTCTCTTGATCGTCGAGCTCGAATGCTTGACGATATCCGAAGATAGATTGATGTGGAGCGAATGGAGCACCATCCTCTCAAATGGGGAATGAGTGTGGCACAATCGCTTTGGGTCGCTCACCTAGATTCGCGTCCAATTCTTCCAAACTCTTGAATTATCATGCGTCCATTCGCGATCGCCGGTCAGTGTTCCTCGTTCGAGCCGTTCGACTTCGCCCTCGATGCAAAGTTTGATACTCGCAGCGAGCCACTTGCCAGACGCGACAGGGATGCCTTTGCCGAGCCAAGCGTCTGACTTGTACGCGGCGAGCGACCAATTCTCGGGGTAACCGAGGGCTCGAGCGCCCTCACGGAGGGTGAGAACTCGCTTCTCCGTCGGATGGATAGACTCCTGAAGCTTGCCGGTGATAACGGGGCATGGGGCGTCCGCGGCCCAACGTCGTGGCTGATATTGATCCGCTCGGAAGCCGCGCGCGGCGAAGTATTTGAGTCGAGGGGAATCCCAAGCGTCGAGCGCTCTCAACGCTTCGTAGCCGTAAGTCTCGACGAATCGGCCGGCGACCTGACTGACGCATTCACGTGCATTCCACTCAACCCCAGTCTCCAGCAATGCCTTGATGCGACGCGCCTCCGCTGTCTTGGGTGTTTCGTTGCCGTCGATGCCGAGCACGCCGGCCTGAAGCACGTCGTCGGCTCGAGGCACGACACCAGTGGTCGGGACCGACAGCACCCCGAACGGGATACGCGAGGCGACAAAGAAGTAACGAGGACGGTCGCTGTTGCCGCCGACCGAGATGTTGTTGTGAAAGACGTGGTGAAGGTCCCACTGATCGTCTGTGAGAAGCTCAAGCTTCGTGCGAAGATTCTTCATCAACGGCAGACCCTGCTTGCCAGCTTGCGCTACCGACTCGAAAGCGATCAGCTGAAGATCTCTGCAGCGCGCGCCGAACTCGATAATATCGTGCATACACGAGTTGATGGCCGAATCGACGCCACGGAAGCTGTTGGTCCACTCGGAAACAGGCGTCGTCTTCTTGTTGATGCCCTTCGGGGGGACGTGGACAGATCTCACGGAAAATCCCGAACAAGGAGGAGAACTCATTAACACTTCAGCGCTAACAGGCGTCCAATCTTTTGCGTGTACCGCCTCAGCCTTCCAATCATTACCCAAAATATGACGATTGCTTTCAAGCGCTGCGATACCAAAGGCGCTCACTCCTTCACGTTTGGCAACAAGTTTCAAACTAGCTTGAGTTGCTCCAACAGACACCCCACCTGCAAAGCCGTGACAATCAATAAATCGCATTATTTAAATCTTTTCTTTCCACAACTTTTGGATAATGTAGTAAATTAATCGCGTAATGCGGTGCCTTTACCCACATAAAAGCAACGTGGAGCATTTTCTAGAGTCCAATCGAGATAGACGAAGAACACTTCGTGTTGATTCTATGCGGCTTCTCCCGTGATCCAAACCAAAACTCTCAACGAAGGTCAGATAGGAAGACGAGGATGCCACACTGGTTACAGATCATGTGCATCTCGAATGTCGATCCTGACATTGTCGGTCAGCGCAAAACAGCGTGAATGCTTGTGATCAACGATGTTCTTCTGCTCAACGAGAGAGAAACAACTGACACTGGAACTTCACTTCTGAAGAGAACTCTGACAGACATCAACGTAGTATTATGTTTCTCATGGAAACCTATCGATCGATCGAAGAGCAGTTTAAGCAAGACATCGTCAACACGCGGTTGCACTCTTTAGAAAAAGGAAGCGAGTGGACAAAGACGGTCGTCGTCGTCGGCGCTGTGCTGTCGCTCATTCTCACCGTAGCGACCGGTACCTTTGCATACTACGCCGGTCATCATAAGAGCACACCGTCGACGTCTGTCTGTTCTGCTGCTCGATAACGAAGAGAACTGGTTGCTCTGCGCTCGCAGTAAAGTGAGCTCATGATGATTGAATTGAGTGGCATTCACAGGGTGGATCGCTTCGAGAATCACAACGCTCGGAGAACAACTGTTAAGATGTCACGTCAAGAATTGGACGTGATGCTCGACGTTGAGCTCGCGATCGCTAATCGCACCGACGTTCACGAACGCCCCACAGTTACTCGCATGCTTGCCGTGAAGGCACCGCAATCTGCACTCGAGATCGTTCTAGACGAGGACGAATTAGAAGAAGTCGGCTGACGAAGCCGCGTTTTGAACGATCTACGGCAGCTTGCGTGCAGTGTAGAACGCGTCCTTGAGTCGTTTCATCTCGTCGTTCGGCAAGAGCTCAACGACGCCGTAGCCGACTGGCACGCCGACAAGTACACTTCGTTCCTCGTCAACATACGTAAGCGACCCCTGAAACTGTGGTGCGAAGGCAATGACTTGTGATAGTTTGACGTAGATTGCTTGTCGTCTAGATGGCGCAAGCTTCCAGTCTTTTGGGGTGCCATCGAGCGGCCGCTCGAACGTCTCAGAGCCAGCACGTACAAGATACACGTCGATGTCGTCTTCCACAAGGGTACGTAATGCTGTGCCGCGCCCGTTAATCAAATCTGATCCCATCGCGCTCGATTCTGAAGCAATCATGGACTTCTGTGGCTTGCTGGCTGACGATATCGTAACATGCGCCAAGGAGTTAGCCGACAACGAGGCTGTCGTCCAGATCGGCGATCAAGCTTTTCTCTTGAAAAGTGGCTCCGGCGTCTGCGACCTGGCTACCGGTGAATGGATCGAAGTACCGATCGTCGTACGTTCGCAAGGCTCACTAGAGCTGAACGTTGGTAAGCTGATCGTAACTTCGATGGTGCACGAGGATAGTGGCACACCCGTTATTGAAATCGTCGTGAACGGCGGCTATCAATGGGGCAAACTGCAAGAGTTACGTGATAAGTTCGTCAACGAACTCTACATGTGTTTGATGCGTGAGCTCGAGACGGTTCCAAAGCTCAAACTAGAAACCGAAGAAGACAATATCGTCGACCAGGTCGCTGATGAGGCTATCGCTCGTGGGAGATCTTTCTCCAAGAATGAGCGCGCGCCAACTCGTGACATGATACTAGACAATGTCTCTGAAGGCCCGTTCTTCAGGGAATGCATGCTCACGCTCGGTGTGCGCGAACGTGCCGCTGTGCTTAAGGCCGTCTACTCAGCGTTGGTCGACGTCGGTCTGACTTGAAAGCTACGTAAGAACGTGGAACGAAAACTACGTCAACTTGTCAGATACGTGCTCGAGACGGCTATGACGAGCCAAACCGTCTCGAACGAGTTAGCTCTGATGCGAAGATCTAACAGTGCAGGGAGGCAAACATACGTCTTGTACGTCCCGTCTATCGTTGAAAAAATGCTGACCTCGGGCGACATAGAGACAAGCGACATCACAAAGGCGATCGTCGGCTTTATATCCGTACTGCCTCATCAAGGCAAATGTTGGAACGCCGGTGAAGTCAAGCTGTCCGCCGCCCAGAAAGGGTACGGCCCCTTGATGTATCAGTTCGCAATGAGCGACTTCACAGGTGGACTCTTTCCGGATCGCGGCAGCACGTCGTCAGCCGCTCGCGTTGTGTGGCAGAAATACGGTCAACGCGCTGACGTCGTGAAGAAGAAGTTCGACGACGAGAAAAACCCTAAGACACCCGACCCGGCTGACGATTGTTCTATGGCTAGAGGCACCACCATGGACGGGGACGAAGCGTATCTCAACCAAGCGTACGACGCCCCCGGAGACGCGTCAGGTCGTAGCGGGTTCATGACGAAACACAAAGAATTCTTAGCGAGCATGGCCGCCAAGAAAATACAGAGTGGTGTTGTGGAGAGCACGATCGAGAACCTCGGCGACGAGTACTTCGGCGGTCGCTATCGCGATGGGTGAAGTTATATTCAAGCACGTGACAGAAAACTCGTCTGGAGAACTGTGGCAGCTCGTGTCGTTCTATCAGGTACATTGGGCCCCCGTCGAGAAGTCGTTCATCCTCATAAGCCAGGTCGGCAGCACGTGCACCTGGCGCGCTCTGTGCGTTGAGACGTCACGTGTCTGCAACCTTGCCCTCTCCAGTGTCATATACGAACGCGTGGTCTAGACAGCCGTTCTTGTCGGCAGAGCATTAATATAGGTGTTATGGGTTCTAACATCAAAGCATACGTCGAGACGAGAAGCAAAAAGGCCGTCGAGAATGATTCGTGGGGTTTCCTCTGCGACTACCGTTTCTCGCAGAACTACAGCCTATTCGCGTTGATGACGAGCGCGTGGCGCTTCAACGCTTACCCAAACCCAAAGAAGCTTGAGACGGCGCTGGACATGCGTGGCGTCTCACGTTTAGACGACCCGAAACTGTCCGAAGAGGATGGTGTGCTCATCATGCGAGAAGGGTGCGACAACGGCATCACACGCGGTCAACCGTCATTCGTCGAGAAGGGTGTCCCTTCAGACATAAGTCACGAGACATGTGACAGATACACATTTTACGTCGTGGACAGCGACGTTCTCATCGAGAACAACACATGCAAACGCTCGCTGGCTGATGATTGGCTCGCTAGCGGACGCAGCGAGGTTTGGGAGAAGAATGAAGACGGTCGACCATCGCGTGTGACAAACCCAGACTTGCACACTGCGTCGTGGCTAGACGCCGATGAGGTGCAAATGTTGGTCGCGCGATTCCGCGACCTGTTGATGTCTGATTTCAAGCTCGCAAAGAAGAAACAAGCCCAAAATATCGCTTGGGCCTACAACGACCTGCGAAGCGCTGAGACGGCTGAGGACGGTGAACATGTTGCGTTCTTTGCACGCGAGATCGCGCGTGAGTCGGATTGGGACACTCATAACCCGATGAAGGAGCACGCGTACGCGACGACCGAAGGCCTCGCAGCCCTGATGAATGCTCTAAGCGCACATGGGCTCGACTCACGCGTCGTGTTTTGGTTCAACAGCTGAGAACGCCTCGCGCGAAGCGAGAATGATGTCAGGTAGTCGATCCGCAAGCTCAACATACAAGTCCCAGTTACAACCGAGCAACCGGTAACACGTGATATAGCTTTTGCGCGCGAGGTCGACACATAGGGCAGGCTCAGTCAGCCAACCTTTGAAGACAATCTCGGAAGCTAAAACGCCGTCTCCGAGGCGACGATGCGACTCGAAGTCTAGACCGGCGCGCGAGAAGGCAAGCACGATAGACCCTCCAGAGACGAGGTCTCCGAGCTGCTTGTCACCCAGCACACCAATGATGTAGGCTGCAGTCTCAGGCCGGGTCTTTAAACCAAGCAGGCGCGTCCGTATCCACTCCGTCATGCTTGACACTTGTAACAGACTCATCAGGGGTAAGTTTACCCTTGACAACCTTCTTTGCCGGAAGCTCTTCGCTTTTCTTCACCAAGTCGACGAGCGCGTTCTTTGTGATCGGCTTCTCTACGAGATTCGGTTTAGAATGGACAAATGTGAAGTCAGTGGGGTATTCCACTCCTTCACGTTTGCATCGTTTCACTAGCTCGTCGACGGACAAAACCGCCCAATCATCGATCAGCTGTGCGAGCGTTTGACCGCGGCGCGCCGCGACGGACTTGAGAGTCGGCCTGTTCTGGTATTTTGCCACAAGGTTAGCTAGGGTCCGTCGTCCTCGACTAGCAGAGAAGCCACCGCTTCCTGGAAAGCTCTCGATCCTGCGATGCGTTCGAGTTCTTCCTCGCCCACTTCCGCCCCGAGCGCGCGACATGACTGCTTGGCAAGATGCAACATCGCTCCGCGAAGTCGCGCGCGAATCGCGTTCGGTGTCAAAGTAATGCCTTCCTTTTCGAGATCCGCCGAGATGTCAGCAACCAACGTAAGTTTTTTGTTTGTCATCTTTCCTCGATTCGACCGTTTCAGATCCATTTCTTGTGGTAACGTTTGTCACTCACGTTCGACTCCCGATCCGTAGCTCGACGATGCGTCGGTCCAGCGGATCGAGAGCGTTCACAACAGCGAGCATCGCTGCTCGAAGCTGAGCGAAGGCAAAGGGCTGCTCAGGGTCAGCGGTTGTCCCGTCGACGCGGAAGCGAGCCTCGAGCGATTCACGCTCGGAGGACGTCGCAGGCTGCGACAGCGAGACGGTCGCCCTAGAGCCTGCGACAGTAGCCTCGACTACGTCAGCCGAGCCACCGACGATCTCGGCGATCTTCTCCCATGAAGGTTCTTGCTCACTTTCCTTGCGAAGCTTCTCGATGGTGAGCTCGATGTGTTTCTTAAGACGAAGCGCGTGCGTTGGCACGCGAATACTGTGTCGCTGTGTGGACAAATAGTGACTGATTCGCTGTCGGATCCACCACGTGGCGTACGTGGAGAACCGATTCCCGCGACGCCAATCGAATTTCTCAACGGCGTGGATCAAACCCATGTTACCCTCTTGAAGAAGGTCTTCCCAGTCGACTCCTTTATCACGATAGGCGCGCCCGACCGCGACTACAAGCTTGAGATTGCGCTTGACGATCTCGTTGAAGGCGGCCTTTTCGCCACCCTCGAGACGTTGGAAGAGAGCAACGAGCGCTTCGTGCTTCAAGACTTCATGATCCTTGATGCCGTTGAGATACCAGCCGACCGTGTCGTTCTCCCTGCGAGAGGGTCTGGACGCGGCGTCTTTCGATCGTCTCAGTTCCATGCGAGCATCTCCCTCACGAAGCGGGGGATCCTGTTCCCCTCGTACTCGGGGAGGTTGTACTCCTCTCGCATGAACTGCGAGTCGGCCGCACGCTCGCGGTCGATGTACTCCCGATGATAGTGTCGTCGAGCGTGACGAATCTGCAGCTCGCGCTGCGAGAACGCCAACTCCACCTCCCACTTCTGGCGCCACTCCGGGTCGCCCATCCTCTTCCCAATCTCGCTTCGGCACTTGCCGATGCGGTCCGCGATGTCCTCTTCCGCGAGGAGGGCCAATTCGTCGATCGTGATCGTGTCGATCTTCCACCTGTTCAATGCAATTCTCCGTGGCAATGGGTTCCGTCTCGCGTTCCCCGTGTTTCACTTCCACACCGTAACCTTCACTGGAAGCTTTGCTAACGCTCGACACGAACAAACTTCACTCCAAGCGAATCTGCTCGTGAACTCGAGACGCGCACTGCGTTCTCGCTCGCGTCGCCAGCGACGAATGAACACAGTAGCTCGCTCGCCGCCTGCAAACTAGCTCCAGAACCACAAAAAGGATCTAAAACAACACTTCCAGGGACGACGACCGGTGAGAGCAAACGTCTCACAAGCCGAGCTGGCTTCATCGTTGGGTAAGAGTAGAGCTTTCGTTCATTCGACGACGTCCCGACGATGTTGATGTCCTGAAAGACGTCGGTTACAGGCTTCCCAAGCGCGATGCGTGTCGCGCCGTCGTTCTTCTTAAGTCTCTTCGCACGGTACAATTGAAGTTCCGGTGCCTTGTACGGGACGCGGTCGACGTGAGAGACATCGAAGCGATGTGCACCCTTCTCCTTCGCGTAATGAAGGATCGTGTCGTGCTTGCGTGCAAACATGTCTTTCTGACGACAGCCCCAATCAAAACTCCAGATTATTTCTCCTAACTGATTGTCTTTTCCAAACACGGCATCCATCACGAATAATTTTGCTTCGTGCACACCACGCCAATCAAGATGAAGAAAAACGCTTCCCGATGATTTCAAAACGCGTCTTGATTCAAGAGCAAAACATGTCATCATCTCCAACCAATTATCTTCTGATAAAGAATCTGCATAGGATGTGGTCGAGTCTCGTGGATCGATTCGTGTCTTGCCGGTTCGAAATGGAGGATCTGCATAAATTGCATCGACACTTGAATCAGGAAGCAACGCCATTAGTTCTTGAAAAGAACAACATGCAATGACGTTACAAGGAAATGAAATCGCGTTCATGATTTTCACACTCTTTTCCAAATGAAGAAACTACACAACTCTCATCACATAAACTCAAACGATCTATCGAGAGATCGACAAGCGATCCGAGAGCTTTACGATAGTAAACATGAGCAACAGAATGGTAGAACTTTTGGAACGACAGATCGAGCTCTTTGAAGAACAGAACGAGCTCGTTCGTGAGAACTCGCAGTTGCTCGGCGACATGCTCAACTCACTTGAGATGATCGCGAACCGGCCAACGGTCATCAACAACTCCGCATCGGAGATTGTCAGCGTGAAGCCGCTGCTTACCGAACAGAAGGGGCCGGTCCCAAGCCCGGACGCTGAAGCTTTGATGCTCGCGTTTTACGGCGCTGCTGGGCCGGACGAAAAGGACATCGAAGTTCCGTCGTTTGATGTCTTCTGGCCAAAGAAGGACGCTCGAGGATGGGTACGCGTGTCCATCAAACACCCGTCGAAGGACTCGCTGAGTGAACGTGTTCGCCGCGGCTGCATGTGCGGCAAACAGATCATTCTCAAGGAGGTCAACGGGGAATCCTTCCACACATGTGAGGCAGTTGCTCAGAAGGGGAGTAGTTGTTCCTATCGACCGGCCGTCAACTACGATGCATGCACGTTCCTCACCAACCTGCCGCCGACGAAATGAATCGGGTCGGGCAGGTATGGTGGGCGCGATGGGACAGCATCGTCACCGATTTCGAACCTTGTGTGATCTTGGCGAGAAAGGACTGGGGCAATGATTGCGACATGCCTGTCGGATGGGCGCTGCGACCACTTGAAAGACTTGCTGACAGTCGCGAGGAGTTTTGTCATTTCGAGTCACAATTCACATTAGTAGAGAACGGCGGAGACGATGCGTGGGTGAAGTGTCGAATCGACTAAGAGCTGGGATCACACTTCAAGACGATTACCATGGGTTCGTGGACCTCGCAGATCGCATGAAGAAGTTTGAAGAGGCGTCGCGTACATCGCTTCCTCCGCGAATGCCTCTCATCATCAGAGTGGATGGTAAAGCGTTCAGCAAGTACACATCGCAGTTGAAAGATAAACCTTTCGATCGACAGTTCATCGGCGTCATGACTAATGTTGCTGAGGCTCTTTGTTGTGAGATTCAAGGTGCGCAGATGGCCTACGCACAGTCTGACGAGATCTCAGTTCTCGTTCATGGGTACAAGAAGTTCGAAACGTCACCTTGATTTGACAACCAGGTGCAGAAGATCGTGTCCGTCTCGGCGGCCGTCGCCGCGGCGACTTTCACTGCGAAGTCGTGGCGCATGTGGCAAACTTCGCCTGAAGATATCGAGAACGTGAACATCATACCAGGTTACTTTGACGCACGCGTCTTCGTGCTACCGGAAGCCGAGGTGTGTAATTATTTCATTTGGCGTCAACAGGACGCTGTTCGCAATAGCACACAAATGCTCGCGCGCTCAATCTTCTCTCATAAGCAGTGCGAAAACAAGAACGTGCCCACCTTGCGTACGATGTGTCGCGAGGCCGGTCAAGACTGGGAGAGTTTGACGCCGACAATTCGCAAAGGTCGCTGCGTGCGGCGTCACTACTGCAATCTCAGCGGTGAACGCATGGGTTGGAAAGTGGACACTGACATCCCTATGTTTGGCGAGAATCGGGCTTACGTCGATAATCTTCTCACGCTCGAGCCAGAGAACGTATGAAGAACAAGCGCATCAAGCGGATCATATGAGTGCTCGCGAATTTCAAGCCTTGGCTCTCGACTGAGGATAAACGTAAGAATGTCGTGACCTTCATACACTACAACGACCCAGAGAGCAACAAGTCGATGTACATTTACTCCGACGAGGAGAAAATAAACGGAGCGATGGAGTTTCCGTCGCAGGCGGCCGCCGAGCGATTCCGACATTACACGTTGCGTGGTCAATACACATACAAGAACCTGTGTGCTATACAGGTAACGATTACAACCTCTTACAAGTTCAGCTAAAGAGCTCTTCTTTCAACAGAGTCGTGATATGTTGATGAAATGGAAATTATCATCCCGGGATGCGCGTTCATCGAGAAGGCATGGTTGACGTCGGACGCCGCAACACGCTGCGAAGTTGAGTTGTTCGTCGAGACAAAGAAGGGTCTCGCTGTTCAACTCAAATACGGGAAAGGTCGCCCGTATCGCGACGACTCTCATCGCATGGGTCGGTGGGGCGACCCAGGTGTAACGTACAAATATAAGAAGACGACTAAGTCTGTCGCACCTTGGACGACCACGCTCGAGTTGTTGAGGGACCGCATCGACTCAATATTGGGCTGGCGTGCGAATTGTGGGGTCGTGAACACCTACGGTCCAACAGGGACCCTCTACCCACATCGAGACGGACAATACATCCCGCAGCTCAGTGAGCAACCGACGATCGTTAGTTTGTCGTTCGGGGCCGCGCGCACGATGATCTTCTACCCGCTCGACGCAAATGGCAAGCGTCGCAAGGTCGGACTCGTCCATGTCCGACTCGAGCCCGGTGATCTATTCGTCATGCATGGCGACTGCGACCGCCTATGGCATCACTCCATCGAGGAAGAGTCTGAATCGGTTGGTCTTAGACTTTCCGTGACATATCGGCAGCATTCAACGGCGTAGTTAGAAGCGACTTCTGGAAGCTCACGCGCTTTTGCGGGTCAGAAAGCCCTCGCCGTGCAGCTTGAGAATGAGTCGACCACCAATCTCCTCGCTGTAACGTTCTTTGAGTGGCTTGATAACAAACCCTTCACGAACGTGATTTGCCACTTGAGTCGTCGCAATTCCTGCGATGTCGGTCGTGAGCGTGGTTTTACCCTCTGCGAGAGGAGAAAGCTTCTCGAACTCACCGTCGGCCCACTCGCCGCGAAAGAGCTCAGGCACAACCTCTAAGTCGAGCGCGCGACAGACCACCAGAAACTCGTCGTGCTCAAGCCATTGAGCAGTGTCCGAATGAAACGCGTCGAAGAAGCGTAGCTCATCGCCCGTCTTCGCTCGCGTCACACCATACGGCATGTCGGTATTATTGCCGTAGGTCTCGCCGAAGAAGACTACATTTGGCATGCGTGCCAGCTTCTGCTCGAGCTCGTATCGCGCCGCCGCGTCGGCCCACGTGTGACGCTGCTCCGTGGTCAACCAGCGAGTGCGCGAACCAACGTGAAGTTTCTTGCCATCGTGAACGAATCGCGCGTTCTGTCCGTGCAGCTTCTCGGTGCAGACATACGCCTCACCAAGTCTGAAGGCGTTGGTATAGCGTCGCAGGCCCTCGATATCGTACGTGCTCGGCATGAGCTTGAGTTTCGGCGCAGGTACCTGGAAGCCGTCGGTGCGTGAGGCGTTGATGACCTCCTCTGGCTCTTCATATTTGGTGATGCCCATGAGCTCGGTTACATCTTGGCCTTCGACGGTGCCTTCCGGTGCAACGCCGAGCATACCCATCGAAAAGACGCCTCGCAAACGCTTAGCTCGAACGCGACGGTCTTTTTCACGCGGAATCTCAGCGTCAACGAGCTTCTTCTCTCCGCCGGGAAGGAGAACTTCTACCTGTGGGGACAGCCAAGCGTACTCGGCTGTGGCCGGGACAAGACTGTCGACCGGGACATAGACAGCAAGGTCGCCCTCTTTGAAGGTTCCGCCGTACTCCTTGCCTTTGAAGATGATCGGGTACCCGCCGTGGATCTTTGCGATGTACAATGAATCCGCGTTCGGGTGCTTCTGAACATTCGTGAGTCTGACCACGTTGACATGAAACTCGGACATATGTCTAGTCTAAGTCACTTCAGACGATCTGCTACTCTTGTTGAGTCAGAGACTTCCGCGATGTTGACCCAAGCATCGGAGGTGAGCAACGCCTCATAGATGTAACCGTTCGTGTTCTCGAACTGCTTGTCGAAGTGTGAAGCCCACAAGCCCCAGATACGAGCGCCGTGAACTGGGTCGACATAAGCCCCCGGCTCAGCCCCGAACACAATGAAAATGGCCGGCCCGATGGGCGAGTCTAACTGCATGACCGCGCCTGCCCGAACGAACGTTTCTTTACTCACGCGAATCTCCGATATCGGGCGCTGGGCAACTCATTTTCACTATCTGAGAGGAAGCATTCGTTGAGCAAGAAGTGTTCGTTCTCGACTAAACAAAAGACGTCATGACACCACCCTTCGCGGCGGGTCAACGCGAGGATGTTCAACATTTTGTCAAGCAAGTAAAAGAAATGATGTGACGTGTAAGGGTTGACAGGCGTCGGATCTCCTACGGCGACGAGCATCTGCACATATGAGTCAGAGCGTGTCCAAACTTGACTTTTTCGATTGGGGACCTGAGCCAATCGACGAAGCCAGACGAACCCTGGCGAGAGTTGCTTTGCTGGAGAATCAATCATTTCCAGACTTTATCATTTCGTCAGGTGATTGTGATCTCTTGTCACAGGTGTTCGATTATGTCTCATGCTACACACTCCCACTCCTCAACCAAACGCTTCGCGAAGATCCAATCCCTCTTCCCGAGGTGGTGTGACGAAGTCGTGACAATGTAACGGAAAACGACAATATCCCCATCCACGCTCTCGACGCAGATCAGGGTATCTTCGTTTTTGAGAATGAACAGCGAACCCGGGGTCACATGATCTGTTCTCGAGTAAAGTCGAGTCTCGATCACATCAGTCTGTGCATGTACGGGAGATTCTCCCACATGATGTCACCTTCATCGACATGATACTCGTCGACGAGTTGCTCGCCTTTATCGTCCAAGTAACAAACAGGATGGCGCGCCCACAGATCGTGAGAAATAGGTCGGCCGACAACAACAAAGAGCTTGCCGTCTTCTTGCCACGTTTGACCTATCCGGTCAATAGATTTCAAAGAAGCCTCTTCATCTCGGCGTCGACGCCGACTTCAAGCGATTCGAACGACGTCATCTCGATGTAATCTTCGTACAGAATCCCACTGTTGAGACTGAGAAGCTCGTGATACGTGATGGGCATGCCATCTGCCGGGTGTTCACCCAACCAGGATTTCGTCACGTAGTATCGTTCAATAGGTGCAGTCAACCACTCCCACACTTGTCCTTTTCGATCGTTGAGAATTGTCTTCATGAAGTATCTTACCAGTCTCTCAGCGAATTGAAACTCTCAGAGATTACATCACTCTTCTACGATGTAGAAGCTCGTCGAAGTGAAAAGGATTCTTCGAGACGACGCGCTCAACAGGGGTATCCTCCCATATAGCGGAGAGTATTTCTTTCATATAAGAGACATCACCTGTATTCAAGTTGATGCCGAGGTGATGACGTTCTAAAAACGAAACACATTTGGTCTCAATGATGATGATTTGTTGTGGTGTGGTGTTCCCGAACCCGTCCCAGAACTCCCACGTCTCGTTGACCCGTGATCTCATGCGAGCCTCTTGTAACGCACTTCTAGCGGTCGATCCAACGTCTCGATTAGCGGCCAATCGATAGGATCACCGCTATAATCGATGCTAAAAATAACGTGTGAAAACTGGAATGGTCTGCCATCGTCTGTGTAGGCTGTCACCTCGGGCGCTGCAATGACGAAGTAGATTACCCCTTCATCGTTGCATTCCCAGACTTGATAGGTTCGATTCTTCGACTTACGAATGGTCTCAGTGAGAGGATGCGGTTCCTTTAACCAAAATCGCGGATATGCACGCATCATACAAGTCTGTGCATGCCGACGAGGTTTTCCATTTTCTCGCCAAGATAAATTGCTTCTTCAAGCTCGCACTTGGTGCCCACGTAACGTGAGAGAGAATGCTCCAAGTAGACAACTTGGTGGATCCACCACTGTCGCGACACTATAGGTTTATAGGACCTTAACACTATGAAGACCGTCGTCGTTTTTCGACACCATATTTGGTCTTTCCTATTCATGTAGTTTACATCATATCACAAAGTGACTGCCCTGGAAACTCTTCAACCCAGTCGCTTCATGTTCGTCGCGGACTCCCATAGGTTCGACTCATCTTCAGTCTGGACGAGCACTCTCCCCAGTTTCTTTCCTGAGATGTGGAGAACCGTGTGAACTGTCGCCTCGGTACCATGTCTGGTTCTCGTCGATCTTGACTTCATAACGACGAAGATACGCTCGCCGTTCATGAAGCTTACCGCTTCCCACGTTTCTCCGGTGCGATCATGAACGGGGCACATAAGCTCTAATATATGTGAACGATCAGCGAAGCGACCTCTCACAGCGAGCGTTGCTGAAGAGATCTGGAGCGACTCGTTTTATGAGAGCATAGACTCTATGAGCGATGCGAAACTTACAAAGCTAGACGATAGGTGGGGCTGGGCGACCGAAGGCGCTGATCTCGATCGTCTCCCGGACACACTTCGGCGTCTCGAACTCGCGAGTATGCTTGCCTTAAAATTGTGTGATCCTATGATCATACATCTCGAGGTGGCAATTCTGCATGCGGAAGGCGCGATACAGGGTTAGTGATGAGTTATCGTGTCGGGGAGGTTTACTCCTACAGAAGCTCATTACGCTCTATGACGTTCTTGATACTGAAAATCGAGCAGCAGGCAGGTAGCGAAGTGTGTGTGAAAGGCTTCATGCTTGAGGACAGTGTTACAGACGATCCTCACTTTGGCTACCACGCGTTTACAGGTCATGTGACGTGGCCGTTGAGCTACATCGTGAGCGCGATGTGGGAGAGGATCACATGATTAACCGTACAGGCCAAGTTTGGGAGATATACGATGAAGTGTATGTTGTAATCGGTCCGCCCCGGCGTCGCGGGGAAGCAGGCCAGAATTGGCAACACCCAGTGCTATGCCTCACACCTTCAGACCGACACGATAAGATTTGGGATCTTGAAAGCATCTACGAATGTCAGACTCATTTTGGCAATACCTGGGAGTCACACGTAGACAGTCGGGTACGTCATGCTTAAACGAATGAAGCAACGCGAATGTCCTGAAGGCATATGGCATCTAGACACCGCGGCGTCGTTCTGGAATCTTCAGCTCAAGGCTATGGACTCGATCGCGACCGGTCTGTTTATCTTCATACTCCTTAACGATGTGATAGATGGTGAGAATGTGAGATGTGTAGTCTTGTTCCCTGACAGATCGCATCTCACGCTCGAGTTTACGTCGGATACGCTCATCAATTCCGTTCGTCCGTTCGTGTTAGCGAGAGCTCTGCAATGAACGTTGCCGAGCTCCGACTGACGACTGAGCGGCAACGCGTGCGGGCCTTGCTATATCTTGGCGGGCACATCTCGGCTCGCGCTTTGTTGACCGAGCTTCACGGATGCGAGATAATGAGCCTGCTCAGATTGTCAGAGAGTAGCGCATCGACCCGCGATGTGAGATAATACCAGTATGATGAAAACCGTCACCGAACGTTGGGAAGAGGGTATTGAGCACGACTCACGGTCGGTCGCGTTGTACAAGTCGATCGCGAAGATCGATCGGGAGCAAGGCGATGATTCAATGCAGTTCAAGAGTAGTGGCGACGGGGACAACGGGGAGAGTCTGATGTATCTGTTTGACATCCACTTCGAGTTAGAAGACAACGTGTGAAGCACGAGAACGGCATTTACATGCCAGGCGAAGTGGTCATCCTGTGGTGCGAGCGGCAGGGCGGTCGGCCAACCGCCGAGGGCGCGCTCACGGCATTCGCGCAAGCAATGCCGGAGTCATATCGCAACGAGGATGTTGTGCGCGCGTACCGGGCCTACTACGCCGGCGAGAAGCGCGTCATGGCGTCGTGGAAGGCGCCCTCGGCGCCTCCCGTCTGGTGGTCGAAGTGTGGACCATGATCAGATCTTGAACGAGCGCTACGATGGCCCGATCAACAGGTCAGCGAACACGGCGTCATCAAACGCGTAGTCGGCATCTGTCAGCACACTCGCGAGGGTTTCCTCGATATCCTCGATGGTATCGTAAAACTCATCGGGGCTCATACTGTGCCAATCAATGTTGCGCATCTGGTTGGCCGCCGCTCTGCAACCATGACGTGCCTCGTCATCCGGTGCCGAGGCGATCGCCTCGTCGATCAAATCGGCTGCCTCGTTCGCCTTGAATGCGGCCACGTCAGCTAGGGTGACGCCGTCGTCGTCGTCTGACGTGGTGTTATTGTTCGCGTTGTAGTCATCGACTTCGCGTTCGTCGATTTCGTGAAGCAGGTTCACAGCGTCCCATATCTTGTCGGAGAACGGGTCGGGATTAGCCGGGTCCGGACGAGCAAGCTTCTTGCTTTTAGGCTTCATGTCGTCGGCTTGACGCTGACTGAATCCTTTGCAATTCTTATTTGGGCACTCGACGTCGCTCATGCCGACATAAGCTTGCGGATCCCCGCAATAAGGGCATTTCTCTTCAAGAATTAGCTGTCGGAGTGTGCGCATCATGAGGATTACATATCGTGATTGTGCGACGCAAGATTCTTATTTGTCGAATACGTCGTCGTCGAACACACAGCCGGCATCTAACAACCCATCCTTGATATCCTCCTGGAGGTCATGAGAGGCATACAAAATATCTTGGTCGTCCTTCATGCCGTGCCAATCAGTGTTGCGGATCTGTTTGGCTATCACTCTCATGTTGTGTATCGGGTCGTTCGGATCTACGTTCGCGATCGCATCATCGATCGATTTGGCCGCCTCGAACGCAAAGGACGCAGCCAGATCAGCTAAGGTGAGGTCGTCGTCGACGTTCTCTTCGCTGTTTTGCGAGTTGTAGTCGTCGACTGAGCCTCGACTGATTTCACGCAGACGCCACACCGCGTCCAATATGTTGTCGGAGAACTGGTCCGGATTAGTTGGGTCCGAACGCTTGATCTTCCTATTTTTGGGCTCGAGATGTTTTGGCGTCATGTCGTCGGCCTGACGTTGACTGAATCCTTTGCACTTTTTGTTCGGGCACTCGACGTCTCTCATGCCGACATAAGCCTTCGGGTCCCCGCAATAGGGGCATTTCTCTTCGAGGATCAGCTGTCGGAGTGTGCGCATCATGAGGATTACATATCACATTTATACTTCATGATTAGAAGTAAATTGCGGCGCTAAGAGATCGGCCGCCCTCGTAGATTGCCCGTTCTCAGCCGTAACGTTCCTCGTTCTCGGCTTGCTTGACCGGATCGTAGCGGTGCTTCCAGCCAGGGATGATCCTCTTGACGAGATCGACCATGAACTCGTACGACATGCCACGCGGCTGCTCCAGGAACATCACACAAAACTCCTCAAGCATGTCCTCGTCGCCGCTGTCGACCAACCACTGCAGCTCCTCACGACCGGGCCACACCTTCTCGGCATCCGGCGCCTCGTGCATGTTGACGGACCCAAACACCTTACGCACAGCCTCAGGCACCGCGTCGTACAGACGCGCCTCACCGTCGTCAGTCATCCCGATTTGGGCTCCGAAGTGCGTGAAGACGGCGTTATCCGGGTACCCGGCGGTCGCAACGACCTTGTACCCGAGCTTGGCAAGCTCCTCGCCCATGTCCTGGAGCAGCTCGTACATCTGAAGAACGACGCCCTGCTGATTGTCGTTGTTCGGGTCGACGGAGATCGCCCAGTATACCACCTCCCGGTCATTCATTCACTTGGCTTTCACGTCCGAACGCTTGAGCGGGAACATGCTAGTAAGGAGTTGAATGATCGCGCTGTGGTCTTTCACGATGATTAAGTATATCAGTTAGATGAAGAGATCGGCCCTCCCTCGATCGTGATAATGTAAGTTCATGAAAACGCGTCATATCACGTCGTAGGCCGGGCGACGTCCAGCCCCGTAAATATGGACCGTTTTTGGCCCGAAGCGAACCGTTGACATGATTGTTCACCAAACGGTAGACTCGATGTCTCAAGTCATTATGTGCCAACCCATCAAGCTGACTCAGTCGACTATGACGCTTCCGACGGTTGGTGAGTTGCGTATATGCCGCACGCTCGTAGGCGACACTGCTGAAAACCTGGGTGTGTATCTGGTGTTTGAGCAGCTCGAACAAGAGGATCATAACAAATGCCCGTATTGGCGCTGTCTAGTATTGTATGAGGACTGTCATAACCTCGGGCTCGACGAGCCCGAGCACAGCGGCAGCTTGATCACGCTCAGCGCGACATGGTTGGTCAAATGGACGGAGCCATATGAAGGGTGACGCGCGCGCGCGAGGCGATGTCAAGCAGCTCTAACCACTCTTGAGAGCCGAGCCTCGCGTCTTCCCGATCTTGGCTCGGCGGCTCATCTCTTCGCTCGAAGGCTTCGCTTTGTGTTTAGCGGCGCCGCCCGTGGCGCCGGCACGTCTATAGAAGTCCGAATCAATTTGAGCGGCTTTTGCGGCTCCGCGCTTCCCGGCTTCCCGGAAAAACTCTAATTCTTCTGGAGTCATTTGCGTTTTTGTCTTGCCACTTATGCCCTTTTTCTTTGGTTCCTTTGTTCCGCCATGTGTGCGACCCATGTGTGCTGCATAGGCGTCAGTAAGCGCGTCGGTCTGACCGCTCATCACTAGCCACCCAAGTTCGTTCGGGTGTGCTTCATACGGGCCTGGATTTTTCCTCTTGAAGCGTTCTGCGTAAGCCTCATCTGGCACTTCTGTGTTGTACCCAACGCCAAACAGATGCGTCTCACATGCCTGGATCCACCACCGCTCAGCCTGGAGAAGCGTGTCGATGTCGTCGCTTCGCTCCAGAACGATTGCCTCCCAACAATCAAGCGGCCAGGCAAGCAAGGCCGCATAGAACCTTCCGACGATTCGCTTACCCTTCGTGTGAGCGAGGTGTTCCTTCATCCGGTGGCGCATGCGGCCGGTGGTGAAGCCGATGTAGGCCATCTCGGTGACGGTGTTGAGCAGCATGTAGACGAGCATGCCTAAAAGATAGTACGCCAACAGGCGGGTACCCTGCTTGAAAGGGGTATAACCCCCGTGGCTTAGCTCGGCCGAGGGCACCTAGAAGGGCCACTATGGTAAGGCCCGGGGCCCGGGCCCCAAGACCCACCCTGATTTTGGTCTAAAGCGATCTGATTTATTTGCGAACCCGATCCAACTCGAGCTCGGAAAGTTTCGTGCCGCACTAGTCCTCGCCGCGCGGCCGACGGAGGTGGGCCACAAAGAGACCTTACCAGAACTTGGAGGGAACCGAACCGTTTCAAGTGGTTCGGTTCCCTTCTCTGTCTGGTACTATCCCAAGTCCTCGTTCGGGAGGATGTCCGCGAAGTCCACCGGGTGGATGTCCGAGTTGTCCAGAACCTGGACAAGACACAAGACTTCGATCCAGTCCGGGACTTCGAGTGAGATGTTAAGGAAGACACGTCCCTCAGAATCCATGCCGGCCTCATAACCCGACAGGATCTCTCCCGTACCAATTGAATCATTGGCCGAGGAACCCATGAACTTGAACCCTACGTTTGCCTTCGTCGTCATAAAGAGACTCTATCAAGTTCTGGAGGGAACCGAACAGTTTCAAGTAGTTCGCTTGTCTCCAGAACTTGATATAATCATCCAGCTACTTGAGCTCAATCAGTTGAGAACAAATGGCTCGCCGAGGGTCGCAATCGACCCTCGGCGCCAACTAGTTAGGCTGAGAGTTGACTGATCCACTTGGACAGTCGCCGGGACTTTGTGACCCACAGAGAGATCACACTGGATCGACCACGCTGGCCATTAGTGTGGATCAGTTCCTGTTCCTGACCCAGTATAACTTCCTTGAGACCCGGGCCTTCGGTCACAGTTTTGTGGTAAAAGGCCATGGCGGCCTCCTCGTCCGCCAGGGCGAAAGTGGCGATCTTGTCCGGCCGACGGCCGCCAAAGTACCATACGGACACGTACCAGTTCACCGGCCCAGCCGGTTTGCGGTCAGACATTTGGGAGTCGGCGAGACGGCGGAGGTTGTCCATAAAGAGACCTTACCAGACCGAGGAGACAAGCGAACTACTTGAAACTGTTCGCTTGTCTTCTTGATCTGGTAAGGTCTCTTCTATGCTGATCACCCGCAAAGCGGCGTAATGAGTCACTTACGCTGTTTAAGGCGAGAGCCGACCCTCAGCGCTCGAGAGCGGCCTCGAACTGCTCAAGCACGTCGCCGACCACGTCTCTGCGAGCCTCCGCGAACGGGTAGTCCCACCAGAACTCGCTGTCAGACAGGCCTCGAGCGTACGCCTCACACACCTTGTCGGTCAGTCTGGGGTCAGACAGACTGAAGCGCTTAACCTTGCTCTTGCTGACCTTGATATGCTCGTTCAGAGCATGAGCGATCTCTTCTCGCGAGACGGTGAGCACCGTAAACTCCTGGTTGCTCGGCCATCGCTTCGCCGGCTTCTTTGTCGCCTTCTTCGTCTTCAGCATGATCCAGTGTACCCCATTTTTCTTCCGATGCGAACCATTTATGCTCGAGCAGTTGGGAGCTCGTGGTCAAACGATCACGAGCTGTTACCCATTCGAGCTTGAGCAGCTAGAGCCTCGAGAGACCTCGTCGAGGCTGCCTGTGGCGTAATAGTTACAAGCTTGCCATGTACTAAGGGTGAGGTGCTCCCCATGAGCGCCACTGGGATACTCGCTCGCGTCATTGTCAGCTCGGTGCTAGGTGTTATAAGCGTGTCTGAGAACATGCCGCTCGAGGACGCTGAGCGACTAGCGGACACAATCGAGAGGGCGAACTCTTTCGCTGTGAGAGTGACGCTCGAGGCGGCTGAACTAGTTCGCTTCCCTCTTCTCTTGAGATAAGGTGTCTCTTATGAACATCGGCAAGAAGGCACAAGGTCAGGAAGCTCTTGAGAAGATGCTCGCCGCTCGGCACGGCGGGGCCAGCAAGCACGTCGCCAACCGCATCGAGCGAGCCGCGGAACGTCGAGTGCGACGTCAGGGCAAGACGGAAGCCAAAGCCGACCGCGAGTCGTGAGCCCTCTCAGCTGAACCAGTTGAGAGCAAAAGCTCATTTGAGCTTGAGCTGTTGCCCTCTCGAGCCCAAGCAGTTGGGCTCCGGAGGTAGTTCAAGGCGTAAGCTTGACGAACCGCAAGTGTCGTTCTCAGGCGAGACGCAGCAGATCATCGTTGTCTTCCCACGTGTAACCCTCCTCACAGACGTCACGCACGGCGCCCTCGATTTCGGGGATGCCAGGCATGGATAGAACAAGACTCGGGTGACATACCTTGTTGGCATGCTCGACAGGCCAGTTGAACACCGCGAACGTAAAGCCAGAACGCGACTCCCAGACTTGTCCACACCTGTCTTTCATTCTAGCCTCTTGAGATTGCTTCCCGTCTCGTGCCAGGCAGCCTTCTTGTAGAGACCTCTTGTCTCGAGCTGCTCAACCTTCCAGCCGTGCCAGCCGTGGAGATTCGCATGGCAACTGTACAGTGTTAGCGTCACGTGGATCACGTAACCTTTCTCCGGATAGGGTACAGTCTCGAGCACGAGCCAGACGACGCCGCGGCGGCTCTCCCAGACTTGACCCTTACGATCGGTGTAGGCTTTGCGCGTGGTCGGGAGGTTGTCCATGAAGAGACCTTACCATGCCGTGGAGAGAAGCGAACTACTCCTCCCACCCAGAGAATCACCTGAGGTCGGAGGTGACAACGTAGCAGTGCCATCGCGGCCGCTCATACTCGGCGTTCTTCTCGGCTTGACGATCCGCCGCGAACTTCTCCGCGACGAGCCTGGAGTAACTGACACCCTCGACGGTGGTCTCTCCGTACGAGAGGCAGGAGAGGATGACGTAGATCTTGCTCGAGAGGTTGTCCATGAAGAGACCTTACCACAAACTCACGCCAAGCGAACCAACGTATTTTCCATCCCCCACGACCTACCCAGCCTACTATTCTCGAACAGTCGGCTCTCAATACTACCTTCATGGTAGTATGGGTCGTCGCTGCTTAGCACCACTCCTTCGTGCCAGGTCTCGAATCCCAACGGGTTCGAGCGACTCGAGAGAATGAGGTAGACGACGTGCTGGGCTGTGCCCAGAAACTCCCACACCTCACCTGTGCGATCCCTCACGAACTACTCCTGCTCGACTCGGCGCTCGCGGCGGAGCCGACGACTGAGGTAGGAACCGTGCCAAGTATGTGCCACCTTGCGGTAGAGACGACGCAGGCGCTTGGCCTGTTTCTTGTAAAACTTCGTACCAGCCATGGGTTGCTCCATCAGATCTGATCCTCCGCCTGCCAGGACTTTCGAGCGTCCTTGGCTCGGCGATCGTTCTTGTGCCGATGGGCCGTGTTGGTGCGTCCGTAGCGAAGATCCATGGCAACCTTGATGGGGTTGCGGGGAGCAGGCTTGTTCTTGGTCTTGGTCTTGGACATGAAGAGATGATACCTTGAGACTTGAGAGAAGCGAACTACTTTGCGAGACCTCCCCGTTCATTCCGAACTAGGCGAGAGATTCGTTTGCCTGTGCCTCTTCGGCACACTGACGACACGGACGAGAACTAAAGCAAGGATGAACACTTCCGCAGTCGTCACACTCCCACAACGGGCCACAGCAGCGGCACGAACAGGTGTCAGACATCGAGCCGGAGCATTCTTGGCAGTGCATGAAGAGACCTTACCATGCTGTGGAGAGAAGCGAACTACTCCGTGTCGGACTGGAGAGCCTTGTCGAGGCGGCGCGCGGCACGCTTCGTGATCCGCTTGGCGTACTTGCCCACGCTAGAGCGAGCGCGTCCAACAACATCGAAGTCGTGTCCGCGCCAGGAGCGGCACATACGAAGTGCGAGAAGGGCTTTGGACAAGTTCTTGGTGAGCATGAAAGTAATATACCCTGCTTGTGGAGAGAAACGAACCTTAATAGTGAAGTCTAGACCGGCCCGAAGTCCCCTTCGACGAAGCCGGCGAAGAGCATTTTCTCGAAGCGGTCGTCTCGACATACGTCGCGACACTCGCCCATGCAGCAGCAACACTGGCACCGCTGGTCGTGACCGTCTTCGGCGTTGCCGATCACGAAGAGGCCCGAGTCAGCGAGGTGAGAGGTGAGGAGGTTGTTCATGAAGAGATCTTACCAGACAGAGAAGGGAAGCGAACCAGTTTCAAGTGGCTCGCTTCCCTCCGATCCTGTGCTATTGTCGATGTTCACTCCGCCGCGGCGGACGACTCGGGCGCAGAGACCTCCTCGGCCTTCACCTTGCGCGCCTTGGGCACCGAGCGCCACACGGCGGCCTTGCCGGAGCCCGTCATGAGGAGGCGGCTCTCGCGCTTGGCGAGCCAGAAGAGACGGTCGTAGGTGTACTTGATGGACTTGCCGATGACGCCGGCGAGCTCCTCGGTCGTGGCCGTTCCAGCCTTGCGGCTCTTCTTGCCCTTGGCGGCGAGGTAGGCGATCATCGTGTCGGAGGCGGAGGGCGTCTTGTCGGTGGCGTTCATGAGATAGACCTTACCTTGTGGTGGAGAGAAGCGAACTTGTTTCAAAACTTCGGCTGACTGGGGAACGTCGGGCGCTACTCTGGCAGACGTCTTGCCGTTGGGTCTCGTTCAGGCCGGCCCAGCCCAATGCGTCTTTGCTTGGCGCCCTCGCGCCCAACGTTCCCTAGTCAGCCCAGTGTTGGGCGACTCAGTGACTCTACCTTGTTCTCTTGGAAAGCGAACTAGTTTACGCAAGTTCGTCGATGTGACTCGGTGCGTCGAAGCCGAACTCGCTGAATACCACTTCCATCGCGGCGTCTACGACGGGCTCGTAGTCGTGCTCGAACTGGCCCGAGAACTCGCCGCCGTCGAGATGTTCCAGTCGAGCTGAAAAGGCGTGGTAGTCCGAGAGGAAGTCAGCCGCGGCACAAGCGAGGAGCGTGGTGATGATGTCGTTCATAAAGACACTCTATCAAGTTGGGAAGGGAAGCGAACCGTTTATCTTGGCTCGCTTCCCTTCGGTTTTGGCTTAGACTTTGCTGTAGACTTTGGTGAGCTTGTAGGCTTCATACCCACCTTCCTCCCACTCGGCCATCATGGCCAAAACCGCGTACTTGGTAAGTGGCTTAGGAGCCTCAGGCTGGTTAGAGACAAAAGGTCCTTTGGGGCTCCGAGACATCACCAGATAGGTGTACTCGGCAGGATAGTCCTTGGTGGCCGGGCTGTCGATCATCCTGGCCCTGTATCCTTTGAGGAGGCGGTTAGTCATAAAGAGACTCTATCAAGTTGGGAAGGGAAGCGAACTTAATTGCGGAGGAGAAGGGATTCGAACCCCTGGACAGCTTGCGCCGTCGGCGGCTTTCAAAACCGCTGCCTTAGACCACTCGGCCACTCCTCCAGGAGTAAGGCTGTTAGACCTTACCTTGCTCTTCGAGGGAAACGAACTTGTTCAGTCCTTCTTCGACCACGCGATGAGAGCAAGGATGCTCATGAAGCCGACCGTTGCGATGGTGAACCACAGCAGAGCCTGACCACTCTCGCCCGTGCCAAACACGGCGATGAAGGCAACATAGGCTCCATAACTCATGGCGGCGACAACGATGAGAATGGAGAGGATGGCGATGAGAGCGGAGGCTGCGGTGTCCATAAAGAGACTCTATCAAGCCGAAAAGGGAAGCGAACCGTTTATTTTGGCTCGCTTCCCTTCGGTTTTGGCTTAGACTTCTTGAACACCACGAACGTAAAGCCAGAACGCGACTCCCAGACTTGTCCACACCTGTCTTTCATTCTAGCCTCTTGAGTACCACTTCTTTTTGCCGTACTTTTTCTGGTACTCAGCTTCGCGTGCCGCCTTCGCTCGAGCACGTTCTTCGTCTTCGAGCTTTTCTTTGTGTTCAAATTCTTCACTTGAAGAACGACCTTGATATGTCGGAGGCTCATACGGCTTAGCGTCAGCCTGCCTCTTTTTGCCAAAGTTTGGCTTGTCTCGTACAGTTCCTGTTCGAGCGCGCAGTTCTTCTTCGGTTTCTTGTGACCTTACGCCCAAGTACGGATGCGCATTATCAATGTTTGGATCATCAGCCGCGGATCCGGTATACGCTTCACCGATTAGTGCTTCTTCGCTCCACTTGTCCAGCATATCCTTGGCATCTTCCTTGTCGCCGTCACAGTACTCCACCACGTAGTCGAACAAATGCTCTTGTGTGCCAACAATCCGGAATACTGGGTGACCGCCCGGCTCGAAACCCGGGAGGTAGATCGCCGCGCAGTCGTACTTCTTGGCTAGTTTGCTGACGGATTGCACGAGCTTGGGGATATCCATGCCGTCCGGGCCCATGGCGTCGTCGTCGGTGTGGTCGAGCTCGATAGCGAGCCTTTTTTGAGTGTGCTTTGGCGTCGTGTCATCCGCTTGGCGTTGGCTGAAGCCCTTACACTTTTTGTTCGGGCACTCGACGTCTCTCATTCCGACGTAAGCTTTTGGATTCCCGCAGTAAGGGCATTTCTCTTCAAGAATTAGCTGTCGGAGTGTGCGCATCGTGAGAATTACATATCATGGTTTACCTCATGATTAGAAATAAATTACGACGGTAAGAGATCGGCTCTCTCGATTGTGGTAAGGTGAGACTCTATCAAGCCGAAAAGGGAAGCGAACCGTTTATTTTGGCTCGCTTCCCTTCGGTTTTGGCTTAGACTTCTTCGCTAAACTCGTCCAGCATATCCTTGGCATCTTCCTTGCCCTGACGTCGGATCGCGGCCCGCTCGATGCGGTTGATGGCCATGGCCATGGTCTTAGTTAGTGGCTTAGAGGCCTCAGGCTGGCTCCGAGACATCACCAGACAGGTGTACTCGGCAGTATACGAGGTGGTCGCGTTGACGATCATCCTGGCCCTGTATCCTTTGAGAAGACGATTCATGAAGAGACTCTATCAAGTCGAGAAGGGAAGCGAACCGTTTATTTTGGCTCGCTTCCCTCCCATTCAGCAGTAGGTCTCGTAGTACCAGGCCTGGACGGCGCGGCTGACCTCGCGGACCGCCTCGTCCTTCTCGATCTTCTCCTGCACCTTCGAGGTCGGCCGGCTGAGGTCGAGCCGAATGACGGCGTTGACGGAGAGCTCGAGGTCGACGAAGATGTTGGACATAGAGAGACCTTACCTTGATGGGGAGAGAAACGAACTTGATTCAGAGCGACGGAACCAAGTACACGGTGTAGGACCTTTCGCCCACCTTCGCAGTGAAGTGGGTGACCGACCCACCCGGCCGGTCCTGCAGGTGGCACATGTCCTCCGCCAGAACCTCGTTGAAGTTCGCCTGGACGACTTTGAGCACCTTAGCGACCTGCCGGTCGTTGACCTCGTCCGTGTCGATCTGGTAGCCGCGATCCTTGCCGGCCGTCTCGATGTGGGCTGAGTTGTATCGGTGGGTGCCGGAGCATCCGCAGTAACACTTGCCCACCTTGCCGGAGTAGACGGACATGACGGAGGAGATGGTGAGGGACTGGAGAAGCTTGTTGACCATGAAGAGACTCTATCAAGTTGATAAGGGAAGCGAACCGTTTATATTGGCTCGCTTCCCTTCGAATTCATGTTAGGCTTCGACCCAAGTCTTGATGAGTTTACCAGTGTGGGTGAAGGTGGCATAAATTGCCCCACAATCCATGTCCTCGGGGATATCCATGTCATACCAAAGGTTTTGGAGGAATTCGCAAAGTTTGGGATTGGTATCCCAAAGCTTTTGGTCCGAAGGTATGTGAACAGGTGATTCCGAATCACAACTCCAATATTTAGTTTCAGTGCCATCCTTGTGAAGGATGGTCCAGAAACAATTGATCTCGCCTTCGGCTCGAACCGTGATGGTCTTGATATCGGTCATAAAGAGACTCTATCAGAACTTGGAGGAAACCGAACCGTTACCCTTTGTTGATCTTGAGGTACCATTCGCCGTCGGAGTAGTTCTTGGCCGTCGTCTCGCCGTCCTGGACGTCGTCCTGGACCCATCGGAAGGTCCGGGTGACCCCGTCCGGGCAGTCGATGTTGATGTCCTCGTCCTCATAGAACGCCGTCAGGACGGCTCGACGGTCCGTGTGCCTGTCCTCGAGGTCGTATAGATCGACCGTGTGTCCCGACTCGGCAAAGATGAATCGGCCCGCCTCGATGTCGAACTTGATTGCCATTGAAGAGACTTTACCTTGATGAGAAGGGAACCGAACCGTTTCAGATCACGAGGCCGGGTCGACCGTCACGGAGAGGACCGTGCCAAGCTTCGGGTTGAATGTTCGGAAGTTTCCGACGCTTCCTCGATTGTGGACGAAGAGGGTCAGAACCACCTCACCCTTTTTGGTGGTCTTGAACCCACAGAACGTGCCGATGTAGGTCGTTGCAGGCACGCCGCGGTCGCCGTTCCAATCCGAGGCCTGGTTGAACTCCTCGACCGCCTGGTGAGTCACTGCCTTGGGCGAACCCGCAAGGTAGGACAAGTGGACGATCGT
>Ga0163149_10000812_pt1 | contig 41140 bp, 43 predicted proteins | sample OliLakLV19MP5G1_FD_148604 | JGI IMG/M metagenome (GOLD analysis project Ga0163149, IMG submission 148604) | Freshwater microbial mat bacterial communities from Lake Vanda, McMurdo Dry Valleys, Antarctica - Oligotrophic Lake LV.19.MP5.G1 | ecosystem: Environmental > Aquatic > Freshwater > Lake >...
CTGCTGATCAACAACGCGTCGCCGACGCCGGCGTCGCGTTGTTGATCAGCAGCTTGCCGGCCGTCGGATCGCCAGCAACGGCCGTGTTCCACAAGTAATCGAGGCCGACATTCGGTCCGGCCGCGCCAGAAGGACCTGGATTGCCGTTGGCGCCAGGCTCGCCTTGCGTGCCGCGCTGGCCTTTGATCAAAACTTCGTTGAGAACGGGGCTCGCCGCCGGCGAGTTGACTTGCCAGCCGAGTTCACCCTGCGCGCCAGCGCCACCAGTGAAAATACGTCCATCAGCATAACGAATGACTGGCCCGTACTGCAGAACGGTTCCGCAAATAGAAAACTCGGCGATGACGCCAACCGGGTCGAGGCCAACCATGATCGCGTGCGTCTGCAGGGTTGTCGTGGATGCGCCGTCGCAGCAGTTGTGGTTGGCGTTGTAGCCACTCGCCCAGATCACATTTCCCGCGCGGATATATGTGGTCTCATTTTGTGCGCAGCCACCGATGCGAATATCGGTCACCAGCCCCTGAAACGCACCGGCCGGCTGAGTAATCACGCCTTTCGACACTAAGGTGCCGTCGCCGATCTGACCGGCGTTGTTGTGTCCCCAAAAGACTGCCTTGCCGGTCACGGTGATACCGCCGACGACCCCACCGTAACCGCCGCCAACGATTTTCGTAAATCCCTCGGTGTGCGGAATGGCGACAAACGAACTGCGGTTCGTCGTGTCACTCGCGCCCTGCGCCAGCTGCCCGTTGCCGTTATGGCCGGCGCCATGAAGGGCACCTGCGTTGGTCCGAACAATGATCGTGCCGGTGAAAACCGAAACCCCGTTGTCGCTGCCACTCATCGCGAGAACTTCGGCGATACCCGTCAGCGACGCGTTGATCTTGGCACGGTTCGCACTCGTCGTCGTGCCGTCGCCAAGCTGCCCGGTCGAGTTCATACCCCATCGCGCGAACTCGCCCGTCGTCAGGCGCGCCGCAACGGTGTGCGGATAGCCGCCGACCGATAGCGTGTCGACGTTGAGCAATGCCGTACCAGTCGCATTGTCGAGAACCGGCGTGATCGTTGTCGTCGACGTGCCGATGGTGACGCCGTCGCCGCGCTGGCCGTGGCTATTGCTGCCGATCGAGTAAAGCTTGTTATCGTCAGTGATGAAGAACACGACATTGGTGTCGGACTGGCTGCCGCGTGACGCGACGATCTCGCGGATCTTGATACCGGCGTCGAAGAAATAGGCGATCCGCTTGAAGCGGAACAACGACGTCGTGTTGCCGTGACCGAGCAGGTTCGCAGCACCATCGCCGGCCGAGTGCACCCAACCGAGATCGTCGATAACGTAGTGCCGGCCATTCGAGCTGACGAGTTTCTGGATCGCGGTTGGTTGATTTTCGAACGGGATGATTTCAGGGATCAGCGCGTCGCGTGTCCCAAAGATCATGTTTTTGTTGTTCGCGCCGTCACCCCACGCCATCACGGTTTTGCTGTCGAACACGGCCGCGCGCGCTAAGCCAGAATTGAACCGCCCAGGTGAGATGTGCGACGCAATGCGGCCAGCTAAGGACGATGCCCCGCCTCCGACCGAAACCCAATTGGCGCCGTCATAGGCCACGCTGCGCCGCTCAGCCAGCGCAACGGCGCGCCAGCCTTTCGCCGGCGTCACGTAGGACCAGGCGCCAGCGACGCGCATCGCGACCTGATCGGATTTGCCAGCCCAAACGCCGGTCGCACCGGCCGGGATGATCCAGGCCAGGCCGTCGGCCGGTGCGCCTGGCGGCACCGTAAGCAGCATCGTCTCCACGACCAGCGTCACGGTGCCGGTTGCCAACTTGGCCAGTGTCACAGCACCAGTCTGCAGGTCCGCCGTCTCGACGGCAGCCGTTGCAATGTCCCCGGCCTGCACCTGGTTGCGGATCGCGAGGTCGCCGAGACCGAGGTTTGTGCGTGCCGCTTCGGCGGTTGTGGCGCCGGTTCCGCCCTGGTCGATCTGGATCACGCCGAGCTCGCCCATCAGGCCCAGCACTTCGTCGACGTCGATCGCGACGATGCCACCGTCGGCGCCGAGCGCCAGCAGCATGTTCGTCTCTTGCGGGATCAGCACATTGCCTGCGCTGGCGTCGTCGCCGGCGCGGCGCACGGCCCGCTGCACTTCGCGGCGCAGCTCCTGGACCATCAGCACCAGCCGGTCGAAATCGGCATTGAACGTCGGCGGGTTGAAATCACCGAAACTGACATAAGACGAGCTACGCGATGGCAACAGATTGCCCTCGAGCAGCAGACGGTCACCCTCGGCCACGGTGCCGAGCAGCGTGACCTGAGCCGATGCGCTGAGCAGCAGCAGGCTATAATCCGTGTTCAGCACCAGCGTCGTGCGGCCACCCCCGCGAATTCGCGTGACGGTGAGATCGGCAGCGGCGAACAGCGGATAGGGGAAATCGTGCGGGCCCGTCTGACCAGCCGTCAGGTCGTAGCTTCTCGACCGGTTCGAAAATGAAATCGCGCCCATCATCGGCCCCCTTCGTTGAGGCCGACAATAGGCGCGTTGACGGGCGATAGACTTTTTAGCGAGCCAGGGCGCGCGCCCGGTATCGGCTGGCCGAGGCCTTCGGCAGATTGCACGCGGACACCACGTCGCGGGTGCGCGGCGGGTGGCCGTGGCGGGACGTGTAGGCGCGGACGTATTCGTTGACCATCCGCTCGCGTTCGGTCAGCTCGTCCCGGGTCGGCGGCGGCAGGTCAGGCGCCGGGACCGAGCGGCGCGATGCCGGCGCCGGCCGGATCTCGTGCACGAAGCCCATGCCGAAGAACACGACCGTCGTCAGCTCGACGATCAGTGTCACGAGCGCGGGCATGACGAGCACCAGGACCTCGACGGCCCTGGCTTCCGGGCCGCCGACGAACACCGCCCACAGCTTCGCGAAATGCTGATAGCCGCCGTTCTCGGTTCGCTCAGGCCCCAGCAGCGCAATCTTGGCTCGGATCAGGGCGACGTGACTGTCGGCGCGATCGCGGGCGCGTTCGGCATCGTCTCGCGTGGTGATGCGACCGTCGCACTTCTTGCCCTTGCCGCTGCCGCATTCGACCGCCGCCTGGCCCTTGGCGAGCTCGAGGGCCGACTTGGCCGCCTCGAGATCGGCTTCGGCCTGGACGAGCTCGCGGCTCATGGCTTGCCGCTGCAGGTTCAGGTTGCGGATACCGGCATTCTTGGCCTGCTGGGTTTCGGCGTTGCGCATGGTCGACGTGACCACGACATAGGCGGTCCCAGCGATGAAGATCAGGCCGAGACCGAGCGCTGCGATCCGCATCGCCTTGAGCTCGATCCAGAAGAAGTGCCCGGCGGCGATCGTCGCGATCAGAGCGCCAACGGACATGATGTGCGAGAGGGTGATCGGCTGGCCGGCGGCGACGTCGTCGAGCAGGACGCGGGCCGTGATCCCGGCAAAAAGCAAGCCGAGCGATATTGCCCCGATCCGGGGCTTGGTGTAGCTGGTCATTGGGTTTCCTAGCTGTTACCGCAGTTGAGGAGATCAAGGGCCGCCGAGGTGTTAGAGCACCGAAGCGGCCCGCTTCGTTTATAGGTCCGAAGTCTGAACAATACAAGTAGAGCGCAGTAACACTTAAGCAACATATTCAGTGCGTTGCTGCGCGATCCTCATTTCGACTTGAATGTCGTCGAGGAAATCACCAGGGATCAGCGCACCACGCCCCTGCTGGCCTTGAATGCGGCCCTGGAACGGAACGACACCCGGCAGCCGGCGCAGCACGCGGCCGTGACCGAACCGCCATTCGGTACCTTTGAAGATGTTCGCCAGCGCCGTGTGCGCGTTGGCCACCAGGAATGCGTTGCGCTCCGGAAAGACCCGCATGCCGAACTCGGCCAGGTCGCCCGCCGCGGCGTCGCACTCGTTCATGGCGGCTTCGACCAGGTCGCGGATCAGGTTGCCCTCGCCATCGGCCGGCGTCTCGAGCAGCTGGCGCAGGCACTGCCGGGCGCTGTCGAGCGCCGTCAGCGGCGGTGGCGGCATCGGCGGCAGGCCAAGCTGGCGCCAGACCACCCTGGCAACAGCCGAGCCGGCGATCGCGCGCGCCTCGGCCACCGTCATCAGCCGCTCGCGATACGTCATCGGCTTAGTTGTGTCGGGTGTCAGGCTCGGCTGAGTGTCGTTGGCGGCCCTGTTCATGTCGAAGCGGCCGGTTTTGCGCAGTTGCGGCAGCACCTCGTGAGCCAACCAGCGCTTGAAGCGCTCGGCTTCAGGCTTTCGTGAACGAAACACAAGGCGATAGACGCCGGGTTCAGAGACGATGATCACCGCCTGTTCCCCGCCACGGCCGGCAAGGGTCTCCATACTATGGAGACCCTTTTCATCGCCATCGAGCGAATCGAGGCTCGTCGAATAGTTTTTGAGGCTTAGACACTCGCAGATGTCCTTGCCGACGAACCATGGTTCGCCGTCTCGCCGCACCACGCGCACGAGATGTTCTTCAAAAGCGAAGGGGATGAGTTCATTCATAATGTCACCGACGCGTAAGAGTTACTGTCGGGTTGCCGCGCAACGTTTTCGAAGCATCGGTCGGCACCCAGGGCTCGAAAACGCGAGTCGGTGATCCGCGCCCATACGCCTTTAGGCTTTCGCCCTGGACATGCGCGCATGGACCCTGGGCGTGTGCCGGTTCCGACTTGAGGGTTTTCGAGGCCCGTACGGGTTATCGCAGACTAGTCCGCTCATGGCAAACACGGGAGAGAAGTGAAATCTCACTAGGCAACCCACCGACGCGATGCCAAGCTCGGCTGCTTTTTCGCTAGGGGTGCTTTGATGAAATGGCTTTTCGCGAGCGCTGCGCTCGCTCTATCCGGTTGCGCCACCATCGTCGAGGGCGTGAACCAAACCATCATCGTCGACGTGGTGCCGCCCAATGGCGTGTGTGAAGTGAGCCGCCAGGGCGAACGCCTGGGCGTGTCGACGCCGGAACGGCGAGCCATCCCCATCAGCAAGTCGCAATTCGATCTCGTTTTCTATTGCACAGCGCCCGGACACATTTCGAAGACCGAAACACTGTCTTCGGCGATGGCGGCCGCGACCGTTGTCAGCTTCTTCCTGCTCGACTTCGGCATCATTGATGCTGCGACGGGTGCTTGGAAGAAATACCCCGAGCGCGCCGTCGTAATCCTGACAAAGGGCTAAGCTGCACAGTCACTCATCAGTTCGCCAGCCTCGGCCCCCGCTTCGGCGCGGTCGCGCCAGGATCCCACCAGAAGCCGTTGCCATAGTCCTTCTTCTGTTTTTGCATCTGCCGGCGGAACGCGGCGCTCGCTTCCGGATCGACCATACGCTGCAGTTGCTGCAGCACGACGCGCTCGTAGGCTGACCTCAAATACCAGAGCGACCCGCCTGGGGTGTTCTGGCCGAGAAAGCGGATCAGTTCGCGCCCCGTATTCGTTTTCTCACCTTGCAGATACTCGGCGACGTTGCCGCTCGTCAGGCTCAGCAGGCCGGCAACCAAGTCGCCCGTCGGACCGACGACGGTGCGCGCCAAACCGCCCCCCATCCTGTTCTGCTCAGCCGCGAGGAAGTCGCCGTAGATGCCCAGGCCACCACCCTGCAGAATGGCGCCACCTATGAACTTCATGTTGTTCATCGGTCGGGGATCTTTGCCTTTTGCCATTTCCTTCAGCTGCATTGCGAGCGCTCCGTAGAGAGTCGTTGTGATCAGCAGGCCGACGGCATAACCGGCGCCGCGCCAGAACCCGTTCTGCACCATTTCAGTCGCGATCCGCTGCGACTGCAGCATGGCGACGGACAAGCCGAACATCTTGAACTGGCCGAATGAGCGAAACACTTCATCCTTCACCTCGCCCCTTTCTAGTCCTCCGTAGGCGTTGGCCTTCGCACGCAGCGTGCCCTCAGGTGTCGAATATTCCCGCTCCTGCAGGATCATCTCGAGGTAGCGCTCAGCGATGTTTTCTCCGCCACGGCCAGCAGCAGCAAGATCACGACCGAGCTCACTTGGCTGCAGCAGCTCGACGGCGCGAGGCTGGCCAGTTCCGTCAAGGCGCATGGCGTCCCAATCGGTGGCCGTTAGTCCGTACCGCTGCATGGTTCGACGGAGCCGAAGCGGCAGCTGAGTGAAGTCCTGCGCCGTTCGGCTGGCGAGCTCGCCCATGAACGCCAATCCGAAAGCATGCTTGCCGCTCTGCGTCCAGGCCTGCAAGCCAGACCAGGCAATGGTGCGGTCGGCGAGGAACTGCGTCCATTCCGGCCCCTGCATCGTGCCCGCCCACCGCGCTTCGGCGTGCAGCATGCGGGTTGCCGTGTCCAGGATCATCCCGCCGGCGACGAGCTCGCGCTTGGTGCCCGTCGCGAACGACTGCAGGATCTGATCGTAGGTACGCAGAACAGGAAGGCCGGCAAAGGCCCGCGCTATCTGCTGGAACCCGACGTCCGTCACGGCCGACAGCGCAGCACCACCCAGCTTGGAGGCGACGTTCATGTTCCGGACTGCACCAAAAACGTCAGCGATGCGCTCGTTCACAGCGCTCGCGGATCCTCGGTACATGTCCCACATGTCGGTCGATAGCTTGATCATCGACCTGGCGTAATCTTCAGGGTCCTTCGACGCCAGCCACGAGCGCCCCTTTTCAAACGGCCGGCCCAGATACTCCGAGACAGCAGGAAAGTGCGCCGGCAGGTGTGCGGCTCGCAGGGATGCTTGACGCATCACGAAGTTCTGCACGTACAGCAGTGTCGACGATGGGTTCGGGCCAAGGATCTCCATTGCCGCAATATCTTCAGACATGCCCCTAATGTGATCCATCATCGCGGCGAACGGGTTAGCCCCGCCTCCGAACTCGCGATTATATTCGAGCCAAGTGTCGGCGTTGCGGAAGTGCAGAAAGCGGGCCTCAGCGCGTTGATTCGAGATAGCACCCAGACCACGCCTGGTCGCCGTCGCCTGCCGTTCGAGCCAGCCGTCTGACGTGATGTTGTCGAAGATGTAGCGCAGCGACTGCTGCAAGTCGGCCGGCGTCATGGGTCCGCCGGTGAGGGGATGCCGCATGCGCGCCATGTCCAGGCGCGGTTCGATGTAGGCACGCCAGGTGTCAAACCCTGCACCCATGAGCGCCAGGCGATTATGGACCTGGGGCAAGAACCATCCGTTCAACTGTCCGATCGCGCCGCCGGCGGCGTTGAACCGCGACCGCAGATCTTCGGCGACCTGCAGCCACGCCCGGGCAAAGCCAGCTGCAGCGGGATCACCCGTGCCTTGCCCTGCCGCTTCGCGCACGAGGTTTTCGAGGCGAGCCGTATTGCGGGTCTGGCCGGTGACCCAGGTCCGCCGAAACTCATGCAGGAGTTCCTCTAGCTGCCCTTGAGCGAGGCCCATGATGGCATTCGACCTGCCGACGACCGAGCTCATACCGGCTGGCATCTGCACCAGTCCGTTGTGCTCGATTAAGGCCACCATGGCGGCAGCCGGATCTGGTTCACCACGAGCGTTGCGATAGGCGGTGACGAAGCCCTCGACGCGTTGGCGGGCTGCATCAGCCAAGAGGCCAGCACGACGTTGCTGTGCGGCCTGGTTCATCAGCCGCGCAGCGATTTCGGCCGTCGCCTGGTTCGTATTGCCGTAGTGCTGCGTCAGCGCCGCATGCAGGCGCGCCATCGCGTCGGCTTCATCTTGCGTGATCTCGCCGCCGGCGACGCCGTTCGCCAAGCAATTCTGGATCGTCATTTCTTGCAGGCCTCCACCACGTCACCCAGGTGTTTCGTCCGATCGGCCATGTCGAGATCAGCCGCACGCTCGCGGAACGCCGCTCGCATCTTCTCAGCCTTTACGCGATGCATGATTCCCGAGACCGCATTGCGCGTGATATCGGTGTCGAACCGCGTCGACAGCATGAGCGCAATCTGGTTGTAGCTCAGCCCTTCGATATCTTCAGACGTCAGGACATCGAGCATTTCCGACGTCCAAACTCGCGGCTGTCCAGATGCGCTTTCTCTTCCAGCTTGCTTGCTAATCTTTAAACGCACGACCTGGGTTCTGATCTGGCTCGGAGTAATTTTCCGGCCCGCCAACTTCGACAATGCAGTCGCGATGACCCCGAGATCGGGATCGACCCTGTCAAACTGTTTGGGCGCGTCCACGCCAAGCGCGTCGGTCAAACGTCGCAGCGTTACAGGACCGGCATTGATCTGTCCTGCGAGGATCTGAGAGATTTTCGGTTCTGACACACCAGAAGCGCGCGACAGCGTGCGTTGCGAGTGTTTCTTCTCCGCCATCAGATCTCTCAAGTAGCTGGGAAAGTCGGCCCGCGACTGCGTGTAGAGCCGCTCGAGTTCCAGATTTAGCGTGTCGTTCCAGACGTCATCAACTTTCGCCACCCGCGTGCGCGAGACGACCCGCCTCAATTGGCCATCGATTGCGTAGGTCGATACGGGTCGACCGAGCACGGTTGACATGTGTGTCGCGATTTCGGAAATCGATTTTCCTTCCTTATAAAGACGTCCGATTTCGGCGAGCCCTTCAGGCGTCCACTGGACCGCCCTGCGTGATGACACGAGCTGATCAATTCGCCACCAGACTTGGCCGCGGGCGATCGTCTCAGCGTCCACGTCGAAGCCGAACTGCGCCTTGATCGCCGCCGCGATTTCGGCCGTCGAGTTGCCAGCCTTCCACAGCTTCAGTTCGAGCGCCGCGACCTTCTTGCCAAGGTCCGCTGCCGCGCGCTCGATTTCACTCGCCGGCACGTCCCGCAGCGGTCGCGCAGGCCCGCCCCTATTGGCGATCGCCTGTTCAATACCGTGCGACTGATTGGCGAGTTCCGCCCAATAATCGGCCTCCCATTCATCCGACAACTGCCGACGCGCGCCGGCGAAGATGATCTGCTCCGGCCGCGCGACGTCTTCGGTGAAGCGCATCGATATCCCGATGCGTTCCGCACGCTGGAAGCCAATGCGAGCTTCGACGTTGCGAGCCTCGACCTCGCCGGCGAGGCGCTTGTAAAGGGTTACCCAATCGAGCGCGTTGAGTTCGTCGCGCTGCGCCTTCAGATCGGAAAGCTGGCGCACGAGAGATCCGACGCTGGCGTCGTCGCCGGCCGCCTCCAGCGCCGCAACCCGATCGAGGATCCCACCAGCCGCAGCATCAACGTCGGCCTTGGCGCGGCGCACCATCCCGGCAATGACGACTGGACTGCCGCCCTCGGCCCATCCTTCCTTGCGCTGGATCGCGTGCTGCAGCTCATGAGCAATTTTCTGGATCGCCTGCGCCGCCGACGGCGCCGTCACCTTGATTAATCGCGCATCCTGGTCGATCGACCCAGACGCCGGCTTGCCCTTGTGGTGGTGGACCTCGACCCGAAACTTCATGAGCTCGGGATACGCTTCAAAGACGAGGGGGTTGTCGATGATCTCGTCCGCCCGCCCGGCAACGGTGCGCGTCTCGAATTGACCGCTTGCGATCTTGGCCGCTCGCCCTTTCAGCTGCGCGTCCTTATCCGAGACCTCGAACTTCCAATTGCCGTCGGCGCCGCGCTCCCAGCCGGTCGCCTTGCGGATCTCGAAGTAGTCTACGCCGGCGCGCTCCATGCCCTGCGCCTGCTCGAGCCGCTGCAGGTTCGCAGTTTTCGCGCGCTCGCCGGCGAACGCGAACATAGCTGGCGCGTTCTCATTGGCGGCCGGAATGGCCGTCTCCAATCGTCCATTGAAAACTTTGTCCAGGACCGCTCGAATTGGCTCAATGTCGGAACCTTTTAAGGCCCCGTGTTGCAGCAGCTCTAGCATGTGCGACACGCCTTCTTCTTCAATCGAAGAGGCGGGATCACGATGTGTGCTATACTGGCGCCTGTAGACGGATCGGATCGTTTCGATGTCCCCAGCTTCAGCAAGCCATGGCCGAGCCGTCTTCGTGAAAAACTCGCTCGTTCCCATCTCAAGAACACGGAGCTTTTCCGCATGCCCGACAAGAAGCTTCCAGTCCCGGTCACTGATCAAACGAAGCGCCCGGTAAGCATGGACCAACTCGTGGAAGAGGGTGCCGACGAGTTGCTCGGCGATTTTGCCGGCGCCACCGTCGACCTCCGGCAGGCCGTAATGGAAGAACGCGATCGCGTTACGGCTGGGGCGCCAGGTCGCCTGAAGGTTCCGAAGGTATGACCACGGTCCTTCCAGAGTGAATTCACCGCCGCGAATGTCTTGAAAAACGGCCTTCACAAAGACGTCTGGCTTGCCCCGGAACTCGATGTCCTTAACGGGGCTGATCCTCAGTAGTGTGCCGACAGAAACCTCATCTGGCATAACGTCCCGATACCGCTCGATGGTCCGGGCAGCGCTGTCGGCCACTGCACCTTTAACCTCATAGGTCTGGCCAAGTGTGATCAGCATATCGGCGTGATCGCGTTCTGGCAGATCGCCGAAGTTATCGATCGAATGCAGTAGATCTTTTTCGTTCTCGTTGGCGGCATTCTGCAGACGATCGGCCTGCGCCTTTGCTTCGGCACCAAACGGATCGTCGATCCGGTGAGGGGCAAGTGCGGTGCTTCCGCCCCGTTCCTTGAGCAGGCCGCCTAGGCCTTCGCGCTCGAGGATCGTCGCCACTTGGCGGGCGAATGCACCGGCGGCGAGCTTCGGCTTGACGCCTGAATTCACCGCCAGCGCCGCTTCCTGCAGCAGATCCGAAACGCGGCCGGGCACCTGCGCCAGGCGCTCGACCAATGTGCTCAGTTTCTCGGCGAGCTCCGCCTTCTCGACGTTGGCTTCGCGCTCGAGAACGTTGCCGACTTGCTCGATCCGGCCCGCCTCGCGCTCGAGCAGCGAAAACACCCGCTTGTCGACCTTCAGAGCCTTCAAGGCACTGTCGAGGACCTGCGTCCGCTCCGGCAACAGCTCGCGCACGGCAGCGTGCGCTCCGAACCGCGTCGCATGAATGTCGACGGCAGTCGGCTCGGCCAGCAATTGACCCAGGAAGAGCCGCACTTGCTGAGCGCTTTTGAGATCGGCGCGGCCCAAATCCGTCACCAGCTTCGAATGCCGGCTGGTATTGGAGACCAGGTCGCCGACGATAGCCGCGTGATTGGCTGGGATCTCGCCGGCGACAACTTTGTTGAAGGCGTCGGGACTGAGCTTCGCGAGGCCCGTCGCCTGGCGCATCTTATAGTCCGACAGGGGCAGCGATCCGTCGACGAGCTCGGGCTTGTTGCGCATGACGATCGCCATGTCGAGGGGCGACGCCGAGAGCTCCTTCAGGTTCTGATAGGCAGCGGCCGTTCGCGCATCGTCCAGCGTCCAGCCGTCGGCCTCACGGAACACATAGGCGACGGGTTTCTGACCGGCCGCCTCGGCCTGACGCGCACGGCCTTGCAATACGAATGAGCCATCGACCCGCTCGAAAGCCACTGCGACGCCACTGCCGCCAAGCTGAAGCCCGTCGGGATCGGTCGCAACCTTTGCAGGTTCGATCTCCCGGAACGTCACTGGCTTGCCCTCGACCACCTGAGCCGAGCCTGGCGCCGCATTGCCCGACAAGTCGGGTCTCTCACGGGCTGGTGCCGTATACCTGGCGGCGTCACCGATCGGCGGCGCTTCCGGGTCCAGGCTGCGCTGCATGGCCGCCGCCATACGCTCCAGGTGTTCGCCCCGATCGATATCGGGCGGGGTTCCCCACTTCAGATCGTGCTCGAGCTCTTGCAGGGCACCGCGCACAGCCGGATCCGATCTCGCACCCGTCTGCTCGGCCAAGTTTGCTAGCGCTTCGTCATCTCCGTCAATCGCACGACGCAGCAGCGAGCCCTCAGGAGCTCGCTGAGCGGCTTCGTCGAGGGCGGCTAGGGGATCATCGGGCGGTGCACGATACGGCGCTGGCGGCTCGCCTGGGCCCGCCGGCGGCACACTCCCGTCAGGCGTCGGCTCCGGCGTTGTTCGATTGAGCCTGTTCTTGATCCCGCGATACGCGCCACGCACCCCCGCATCGACGCCAAAGCCGAACAGGAACGCAGCCCCCACGCTGGTTGCCGCCTGCTGAAGTCCATGGGACATCCCGGCTTCCTGGCGCCAGGATTGCACGAATGGCTGCGCCAACGTTTCCGCACCCGCGTTGACGATTCCCTGCTTGATCCCCATCCAGATCACGGCGCGAGCGCCAGGAGCCACCACACCGAACGGGCCGGCGGCCATCGAGGCTATGTTGATCGGATCGGTGACGGCGGCGCGCAGACCCGCCGCAACCCAGGCGGCATATTTCTCGGGGCCTTGATAGCGACTGAAGGTGTCGTCTTCTTTGACCTCGGCATCGCGCGCGAGTTTGCGCGCGTCGAGGATCACCGGTCGCGTCGCCTGGATCATGTCCCGGAATTCGGGATACCGATGCTCCAGGTCCTCCAGGTTGCGCTGGAAGTCGCGGGCAATGAACGAGGTGTAGCTTCCGAGGTCGCCCCCGTTGGCGTTGTGCTCGCGGTACTGACGATTGAGCTCACGCGACGTGTGGCGCAGCGGGTTGTCGAGGCGGATCCCCGTGGCCTTGTAGACCTGGTCGATCCGCGTGTCGTAGGCCTCTTCTTCGGCCGTGTAGCCGGCGGCGAACTCGCCGCCCAGCTGAATGGATCTTAGGCTGTCGGCGTAAACTTCACTCAGCGTCGACGTCTCACCGCTCAAAGCGCCGGACGACATGTCGAGCTTGCGGTCCTTGAGGAAAATCATTGGCCGCCTCCTGCGAACAGGTCCGGCCGACGTTTGCGCAGGATCGGGCTGAGCTTTCCGAAGTCGATTTCAAATTTCTGGCCGGGCTTGTCGCGGAAGACCCAACGCTCACCACCAGGTGTCGACGGGTCGCCCGTCGAAACGGCATATCGCCCGTTCGCAACTTGAACGAGCGTGCCGGCTTTGACGCGATCGAGCGACACCGGCTTACCATCTTGCCCGACTGGCAGGCCGAGGCCGGCCGCGGCAAGATCCTCGGGCTTGATCATCCGAATGGCGTCGCGCCAACCGTCCTGCTTCAGCTCGGGGGGCAGGATGATGCGATTGCTGCCGGACCACCAGCCTTGATAGACGATGCCCCCGTAGGTCTCGCCGCCGACGGTGTGCTCGCCGATGATTTCCTTGAGCCCCTGCTTCCACAGCTCCGGCTCGAACGTCGTCTTGCCCGCGCGGCGGGCGCGCACCTCGTAGACACGATCGGCCAGATCGAGGGCTGGGGCCTCGGACGCGCCCATGTCCTTCATCACATCGAAGAGCACATCGTGCGCGGCGGCACGCTGATCCTTACCGCTCGGAGCGAGCGGCTTGAAACCTTCGACTTTTTTCAGTGCGATGCCGTTTGCTGCATCAGTGACGATCGCCGGCGGCTTGCCATTGGGGTTCGGCAACTGATGAACCAACATGCCGAGCAGCGCCATCTTGCCGGCCTGGTCCTTGCCCAGCTCTTTGAACGCTGCCTGCGCGCGGTCACCGAAACCGGTAGCCAGTGTCGACGCCACTGCGACGAGCTCGTCCCCCCCTCGCTCAGAAATCGTTTGGAGGGCCTTACGTTCGTCGAGCTTGAAGTAAACGGGATCCCGGCCATACTCGCGCGCGACCGCGTCCGCCTGGACGACACGGGCCTGCACCGTCACAGCGGTCTTCTCAGGACTGGAAAAGTCGAGCGGCACTATCGTCGCGAGCCCGACTTTCTCGGCCCATGCCAGCTGATCCTGGCTCAGCTCTTTGCGCATCGTGTCGAGCAAGGTTTCGGCTAGCCCGAACTTTCGAACCTCGCGCGGCGAGGTGCCCTCGGCTTGCATGCGATCGCGCTCGCGCTCGATCCACCCGTCGAGCTCAGCCGGCTTCAATCGGCGCACGGCGCCCGTGAAGTGCAGCAGGTCCTCGGCCTCGGCGAGTGCCCCCGCCGTCTCAGCGGTGCCCGTTGCCGCCACGCGGGATCTCAGTGCCGCCATTTGCTCCGGTGCCGGTGCAAACCCCTTTTCAGCCATTCGCGCGACGGCCGTCACTTCGGCGTCGACCTTTGCCGTCGACGTGTTCTGCTCGACGCGTGCGCGGCGCAATTCGCCCTCGAGCATGCCCGTGACTTGGCGGAACGACTTCAAATCATAAACGGCCGAGACGCCCCGGCTCTTGCCGAAATCATCTTCCATTTCTTTGATGAACGCCGCCTTGCCCTCGAGCGATGGCACGCGGTCGAACGCGCCGAGGATCCTCGCCGTCGTGATCTCTTCGGCCGCGTTGCGAACGAGCAGCTTCGCTTGTTCAGGCTGCACCAGAGGCTGCCCGTTCGGGCCACGCCGGCGCAGCGCGGCGCCAATGTCGGCGAGCTCGCCGGCGAGGGCCTGGTCGGCCGTCGGATCTAGACCGAGGCCGAACGCTTTCTGGTGCAACCCCTTGAGCCGGGTGGCGAGTTCATCCTGCAGGCTCGCGCGCTGTTCGTGCGCGATCCGCTCGGCCTGGTCGCGCGTCGCCTGGCGCATGAAGGCCAGCGATGATCGCTGCAGCTGCAGCTCAACATCCGGCCGCACTTCCGGCAGCGTCTGGTCGATCCATGCCCGGCGCTTTTCGCCGAGGACCTGCTGCAGCTTGGCCGGGTCGCCACGGTACTTCTCGTATGCGCCGGCGAGATCCGCCTCGAGAGTGACCTGCGTTTTGGCGCGGTACGTGTCGAGACCGGCTTTGTCGAATGCCTCGCCGCGGATCGTGAGATTTTTCGTCGGCCTGAACTCAGGATCGAGACCGGCGAGCCGTCCCGTCTCGGCACCTTCGACGGCCGCCGCGTGATCAGCCAGTTTGCCGATCTTGTCGCCGATCGCCGCGAAGCCGGCCGCTGCTGTGTTGAACGCCTTGTCCCACCCTTCGTCGACCACGGCGAAACCTGCCTGCGCCGGATCGACCTTGGCGTCGGCGCTCAGTTCCGTGACGACACGCTGCAGCCCGCGCTGCCGATTGGGTTCGGTCATCGCTTAGCCCCTCCGCGCCAGGCCGACGCCGAAATCGGCCCCCGCCGCCAGCGCCTTGAACGTAGAGCCGGCGAACTCAGCCTCGCCCTTGCTGCTGTAGGCTTGCGATCGCACCCGCGACTGGATGAGTTTCAGGCCCCTATTGCGCTTCTCGACGCCCGTGGCGTAATCGGCCTCGGCGACCAGGCTGTCTTCGATCGAGCCGGCCGAGCCCGCGCCGATCTCGAGGCCTGACGCTGCGAACGCAACGCGAGCCGCGCCGACCTTCTGCAGGAGCTCGCGCCGGATCATGTTGGCGCGTTCCTCGCTCGCGAGCGCTTCCTGCTGCCCAGCCATGTCGGACATTTCGGCTTGCCGGTTTGCCTGCGCCATCGATCCGACGCCAGCGGTCAGCGTCGAGAGGATCGACCCAGCCGTCGCAACGCCCGACAAAACCGACAGCGCCGTCGAGCCCGCACTTGCCGCCGCGACTGTCGTGCCTGCCGCCCAGGTCCCAGCGGCAGCACCACCAGCGGCAACGGCCGCGGCAGTCTCGGCAACGCCCAGGCCGACGGCGGCAGCGGTACCCGCCCCAGCAGCCGCCGTTCCAACCATCGAGAAAAGGCCAACGACCAATTCGACCACAGTGCACCCCCTAATATGAAACCTCGTAGCGCATCGAGCGAACCTCGAGCGGTGCCGGGATCTCTTGCGTGACGACGACGCGGCAGTGTTTCGAAATGCCCTCGATGTCCTCGAGCGTCACCGTGCCCGTGTAGAGCCGGTCGAGCAGCGGTCGGCTGAACTGATCGAGCGTCGGTTCGGTGCCGAGCCGATCGACGGGCTCAGGTCCGCCGCTGAAGTTGCGCAAGGGCACGTCGAACTCGGCCTCGCCATTCGCACCGATCGAAACTGCCCCGGTATTGATCAGGCTCAGCTCGACCTCGTAGACGCGACCAGGTGGCCTGAACGGTTGTTCCTGCTGCAGCTTCTCGCGCAGCGGCAACGTGCGCACGTAGGCGAGGTACGGCAGGCCGACATAGCCGGCGAGCGCCGACTTCGACAGGGTGATCTCACCGTTCGTGACGGTGTACGGCCCCGACAGATCGCGATCGGCCATCGCCCAAACCTGCTGCCCTTCCAGGTGCGGACCAACGGTGACGACGTCGATCGGCGTCTCCGAGGAGAACGCGACCGAGCTGTCGAAAAGGCAATTCTCATCGACCTGCTCGAGGACGAGCTCGCCCGCGCGCTGCACGATCTGCCAGACCTCGCCGGCGGCGTCGACTTCGATGTCGACCATCGCGCCGGACGTGACGTATTCCGTCATGGCGATCACGTCCTGCGACCTCAGCAGCGTTAGCGTTGCGACGCTGCCATCGCCGTTCGTCAGGTAAATCAGATTTCCTTCGTTGACGTCGGTCGACTTTTTGATCGCTAGGCTCACGACGCCCGTCAGCAGATGAGGGCCGAGCAGAGATAGAGGCTCGGCGGCGTAATTCTGCTCGACGTCGACGTAGACCATGTCGCGCAACGTCAGGCCGTCCTGCTGCAGGAAGAGCGTCGCATTCTCCGCAAACACCAGCGGCACCGATGCTTCCAAGCCGTGCCGGGTCGCCAGGATGACGTTCAACGGTTGCGTCGCGTCGAGCGTACGGTTCTCGACCCACCACTCGCCGCTTTCGGTAAAGATCTGCAGGTGTCGACCGAGGAAGATCTCGTAGATCGTTTCGACCTGCTTGCTTTCGAGCGTGTACTGGATCGCGTTGCTCGGAATGACCGGGTCGATCGTCATGTCGAAATTGAACAGGTCGCCGATCACCGAGGCCATTAAGGTTTGCGGCGCGGCGCGAAAGCCGGCGACCAGGTGCCGCGACTGGATGAGCGCGCCGGCGCGCGGCCAGCCGGTTTCGTCCGACATGATCAAGCCGTCGACCTTGATCCCGCGCTGCACCGTTGTCGTCACCGGATCGAGCGATCCGCCCAGCACGCGCGCGTCGAGCTTCGGCCAGCGTCGGCCGGCACTGCCGCCGGTGAACTGGATGCGCACCGCCACCGGCGACAGCCCCGTCAGCGTCGCCAGGATGCCGTCACTCGCGACCCCCGGAATGGCGACCAGTGCGGCCGTCAGCTGCGCCGGCAGATCGCCGGCGGCCGTGAAGACGATCGGTGCCGTGACCTGGTCGGCCAGAAACAGCACGATCTGCTGGCCAGCCGTCAGCGCTGGAAACGCGATCGATTGGATCTCGTCCTGCTCGCCGGTGAAAGACGTCGAGGTTTCGAGCGCAGGCACGTTCGTCCATGGCGCCGGCGACGTATCCCATTCGTCGCGAGCGCCCTGGCGGGTGATGCGCGGCGTCTTCAGATCCTCGTGATACAGAAATGCCGTGTCCTGGCTTTGCGTGTTGTTGCAGCTGTCGATCTCGGCGGCGCCGAGTGCGACGGGGATCGACGCCAGATAGAGGCCGCGTTCGAAGACGTCGATGTTCCGATCCGTGAAGACGAGCTGATAGACGTCGTCGACCGACTTCGCGAACGGCACAAAGCGCGCCGGCGACAGGCGCCCGGTCTCGCTCCACATGCGCAGCCCGTCGAGTGTGATCACCCCCGCGCCGACTGCGCCATAAAGCACGACGCGGAACGATCGCGACGTCATCACAGTGCCGGGCTTGCCACCGAAACGTCGCGTGCGGCTTGACGTGCGCAGATTGCGGCGCGGCGACAGCGTTGCATCGTCGGCGCCTGGTGCCGGCCGCCAGCCGGCGCCATCCCAATACTCGACCGCCAGAACATCGTCGAACCGTAGCGACGCACCCCGGAACCCCTCGAGATCGACGAAGGCGATCGGCATCGCGACGCCCAGGTCGACTTCCGCGACGACGAACACGTCGGCACCAACGGCCGACGTTTCGTACGCGGTCGAGATGTCCTGGTCGACCAGCGCCGAGGCCGTGCCGCCATTGTGCGCGGTGATCATCGTCGTCGTGACCTGGACCGGTTCGAGACGCCGGCGCAGGCGACGCTGGCGCATGTAACCGCCGGCCCGGCGCCGAAACCCGCCCTGCGGTCGAACCTGGACGTTCCGGCCCGTATCGAGCGCCGTGTAGTAGTGCACCAGGTCCTGGCGCTCATGCAGCCGAGGATCTAGCACGCCCTTCGTTACGGCGTTGATGAGAGACGCGCGTCGCGCCATGTTTAAAACCTCACGTCGACCAGAGGATTGACGCCGCCGGCCATCGACGGTGACGGCTCGCCGTACGCATCCAGCGCCTTCGCCTGGCCGAAGTGCCCGCCTTCGCCCATCATGCTGTCCGATCCATAAGCGGCAGTCCGCAGCGTGCTCCACATGCGCAGATCCTCGCGGATCGACAGCGCGAACTCTGCCATCAGAGCGAGGCGCACCAGCTCGAGCAGATAGCCAGGCCAGGCCGCCGGCGGCGCTGCAATGCCGAACCGCAGCCAGACGGCGGTCGCGTTCGAGTGCAATTCTTTCGCGGCCGTACCGTCGGGGCCGAGCGACAGCTCCCAATCGACGAAAGGCACCCGGCATTCCGATTGATCATAGGCAGCGCGCGGTGCGCCCAGGATGTCCGACGGCATCTGGTAGGCGTAGGCCCAATGCTGCGTCGGCGCCGCCGTCAGGCGAGACAGCGCGCGGGTTCGGCGACAGCAGGTCCATGGGTAGCGCGACAGGATATCGTCGCGAATAGCTCGGTAGATTGCGAGCGGCTTTTCAGCTTTCGGATTATCGATGCTCTGCACCGGCGAAGCACCGATGCGCCGCAGCGCCAGATCGACGATCTCGATTTCGGTTGGCATGCTGGCCGGTCTTTCCCGTTAGAAAAAACAGCGGCGGTTCCGGGCAAGAGAACCGCCGCTGCAGGGACTGAGAACGTCGCCGGGGTGACAGCTGGTCCTCAGGATCTCAGCCGGCGGTTGCGGTCTGCAGCGCGATCGTCACGCCGGACGCGCTGCTGGCGGTAACCACGTAGGACTTACGAACGGGCGTGCCGCCGACCGCCATGACGGCGTCGATGATGGTACCCTTCGGCAACCGCAGGTAAGCCGCATCGAAGTAGGCGGCCGTTTCGACGGTGGCCGCCGCGTCGGCCGTAATGAGATGCGCGCGGTGCGCGACCTTGTCCTCGCCGCCGCCGGTGTAGACGCAGCCAGGGTTGCTCACCGAAAGATTTTTCGCGTCGTATGCCATTGCTCAGTCTCCGGATGGTGAAACGGGAAAACAGAAAAGGCGCGAGGCCGAAACCCCGCGCCAGCTCGATTAGGTGAACGTCGGCAGCGTGTCGGTCTTGTAACGGCACTCTTGGATGCCGATCGTCTGGATCAGCGTGGCGCCGCCTGACAGCGTCGACTGGTACCACCAGCGCTTGCGCTTCACCTCGCGTTCGAACTCAGACTTGAGCGGCTGGCCGGTGTAGCCGGTGCCGAGCGCCGAGCGGTGCCACATGTAGAACGTCCCGTTCGTCGACGAGATCTTCTGCAGATGCACCGGCAGTTCGAAGAAGTGGATGTTCTGCCAGCTGCGCCGACGTAGGCCGTTCGCGAACGGCAGGTCGCCGCCGACCCATTGCGAATTGGCGAACACCTCGTAGCTCATCATTGTGTCGAACACGACCGGTGGCAGGCCGCAAAAGCTCATGCCGTCCTCAACCGGGACATCGCGGCCGAACAAGGCACGACGCGCGGCCAGCGCCTCGCCGGGGCCGAACGCATTGGCGAACGCCCCCGTGACCTGCGAGATCCCGTTGAAGTCCGTCGCCTGCATTTTTGCATACAGGATCTCGTCATGCTTGCGGCCAAGCGCCATGGCGGCCGTCGCGGTGACGGTGTCGACCTCGTTCGGCGCCATTCGATCGAGATCGTAATCGTAGATGTAGTCGGCGGCGTCCCACTCTTCCGCGTCCAGCAGGATCTCGCCGCGCGTTGCGTTCATCGGCTTGACTTCGTCGCCGCGCGTGTAGCTCTGCGCGACGCCCTTGCCGGCAATCGGGAAGTGGAATTTTTTGCCTTCGACCTTCGTCGGGCCGACCGACATGCCCTTCGTCAGATAACCTTTCTGCTGGTAGACGTGGATGACCTTGCTGTCCCACTGCTCTTGGAACCACGCTGATGCTTCGAGCGACATTCTAGCCTCCGGTGAAAAATCAAAAGCCCCGCCGCTCTGAGCGACGGGGCTTGACGGAGGCCAGGCCGGGGCACCGCGCGATCAGATCGGATCGGGGAACCATAGGCCAGGTGCAGGCCGATAGACTTTTCAGCGTCTCAGCTGCGCTTGCGCGGGCCGAGCGTGCGCATTTTGGCGTCGATCCCTTGCCGGTACGACATGTCGAACTTCGGCGACTGGCTGTCGTACCGTTCGTCTTTCATGTCCTGATCCCACTGATCCCAGCTGTAAGCGCCACCAGCACCCTGGCCGCCGCCTTGCACGCCGGTCACCCCGAAATGCTTGAACACCTTCTCGAGCGCGATCACGCCCTGCGGCAAGTCGCCGACGGCCTGCAGCAGGTTCGCCTCCGACTTCGTCAGCACCTGGCGCGTCACCAGGCCGTTGAGATTGCCGAGCACGTCATTCGCGCGCCGAGCCGCCTGCGCCTTGCGGGTGGCGGGATCTCCACCCTTGGGCGCCAGCGCTTCGATATACTGCTGCGGGTCGATCCCCTCATCGAGCAGACCTTTTTCCAGCATGCCCTCATAGAGGCCGGTGAACATGTTCTGGAACTGATCGTTCGTCAGGCCGGCCGCGTGCGCGACGCTTTTCACGATCGGCAGCACCGGATCGTCCTTCATGTCGCCAAACCGAGCCGTCTGCTTTTCGCTCAGCGTCAACGTATACTCTTCCGCCTTCGCCGGCGCCTTCGGCCGACCTGCGATTTCGCCGGCGAGCTTGTCGATGGTCTCGCGATCGTTCGCCCCTTTGAACCGTTCGTCGAGCCCTTCCGGCACATAGGGCGTGCCAGCACCGGCGGTGCCGGTGGCGGCGCTGGCGGCGCCGCCCTCGCCACCTGCGCCACCGCCATCGCCGGCACCTGCCTCGCCGGCCAGCGCTGCCATGCGGCCCTTGCCGCCGCCCGCATCGCCGGCGCCGCCAGCGCCGCCACCGGCACCACCCGCGCCATCGTCAAGGTTGAACACAACGCCCAGCAGATCCCACAGTCGATTTTTAAACATGGCTCACCCCTTCGTTCGTTTCGAGCCTTTCGACCTGGCGGCCGACTGCAGCGGCGCATCGGCCGCCGGCTCGGTTTCGACAGGCGTTGATCCGCCTGCCAGTGCCTGCAAAATCATCGTGACAACGCCATTCTGCCCCTGCCGCTGCGCGGCATAGAGGGCGACTTGCTCCGCGCTCGAGCTGCCGATCGGCAGCGGAACGAGAGGACGCAACAACGTCTTACGCAACAAAAGCTCGAGACAAGCCTTGCCGGCCGGCGTGCGGAACGGCGCAGCCAACGTGTCGGCCTCATCCGCGATCTCGCGGCTTTGCCTGTCCATGTCCTCGCGCATGCCTGCGCCGGGATTATCGAGCATCGGCCAGGTGCCGTCGGACAGTTGGCTGATTACCTCTGCGATGTTCACTGCATGCTCCCGTTAACGTAGTCGTTCGTCTGCTCAGTCGCCGTCGGCGGCGCCTGCTGTTGCTGCTGCTGCGATGCGATGATCTGCGCGATCATGCCCTTGAGTTCTTTCACCTCGCGCGGGTCGCGGATGAACTTTTCGTCGACGCCGAGCCAGCGCCCGCACTGCGGCCAAAGCTCTTCCACCTTCGCGACCAGCAGCGCCGCTTGCGGCCCCATCACGCCGGTGATCATCGAGATCCAGTTGACGGCCCGTTCGACCTTGTCGACCTTCTGCGCCGCCGCCGCCGGCGCCGTGACTTCGATCTGCGCCAGCAGCTGGTCGATCGCGAGCTTCGTCGGCAGCACCCCGCGCGCCTCGAGGATGTCGATCGCGCGCGCCACCACCGGCGTGACGAGCTCGTTCGACAGCCGCACGCCGACGCCGCCCTTGGTCCTGGCATAGCGGCGCATGCGGCCCATGATTTCAGTCGGCGAGCGCACGCGGTCGGCGAGATCCGGCAGCTCGTCGTTCAGTAGGACCTTGTTGATCTGGTCCCGTTCGTCGCCGATCACGATCGACGAAACGTCGAAATCCTGCGGCACCGGCAGCCGCTGAATAGTCGGGCCGAGCGGCCCGCCGTTGCTGCCCACCGTCCACAATCGCGACGGTTCGAAAACGGCCGTGTCGGGATTGAACACCCCGTCATTGCGCCGCGTCCACAAACCCATCACGGCGAACGCTGCCGCGATCAGCGCGAGCTCGCGCGCCTTGTTCGCGGTTTTCACAAAGGGCAAGCCGAGGTGCGCCAGGCCACGGCCGAACGTCTCGCCGGGCACCTTGAAGAACCTCGGTATGATCCAGGGCGAGACCTGGCGCAGATCCTCTTGCCAGATCGCATTGGCCGGTTCGTCCTTACAGCACCAGACCGCCAGCCGAAACCGATCTTCGTTCGGATCAAAATAGGTGTACTGCACGACTTCCGTCAGCGCGCGCTTATCCTCTTTGATCGCGCGCGCCAGCCGCTCCGAAATTGTCGCCTTCGGCCAAACCGTCTTGAGATCCTGCAGCCGATATTTTTTCTTCCACCAGACGCGCCAGACCTCGCCCCACGGGCCGTCTTCGATCGCGATTTCAGTCACAGGAACCGCCCGCCCGCGAACCGGCGTGCGACTGTTGCCGGCTTCCATGTTGAGGGCGCCGGTGCCGGCGAACAGGTCCAGGAACATCTCATGCGCGGTGACGTGCACCGGCTTGAGAACGCCGTGCACCACTTCAGTGATCAGCTCGAGCTGTTCGTTGAGCTGCTTGCGCTGATCGCGAGGCACCAGCGGCCCGGCCTGGATCTTGAAGAATTCCTCGAGCGGCGGCATCCAATCCGCCTGCATCGTGCCAGCGAAGTTGAACGCGGCCGTCAGGCCGGTGCCATCGAACAGCTGGTTTGTCCGCGATTGCCCTGGCGAGCCCCTGCCGCGTTCCGGTGATTGTTCGACCGTGCTCTGACGAAACGGCATGTAGTATTTATAAATCTCGTCCAGTTCGCGGTGATAGTGCAGCGCCTTTTCGAAGGCCGAAGCACAATCGGCGCGCATCTCTGCAACGTCCATGTCAGCTGCCCCCCAACGTCGACCCTAGATTTTCGTCGACGAACGACAGCATGCCGCGCCGAGCACCCCGACGGATCTTCCGTTGCGCCCCTTCAAAAATTTCGAGACGGTTGCGTTCATCCCTGATCGCTGCCGCTTGTTCGGCCTGCGCTGCCTCCAAGGCGCTGTTGCCGCTTTTGCCGAAAATTCCCTTCACTGCATCGCTCATGTCAGCCGCTCCCAAATCTGCAAACCGCCTTCGACCTGTCCGGTCGCGCTGAACCCGAGAGCGACCGCCAGGCGCTCGCCTGGCACGTTGCCGGGCATGACGCGGGAGATGACGCCGGCCGGATGCGTCGAGGCCTGCGCCTCGAGCATCCGGCGAACGCCAAGAACGACGCCGGCGAGGGCTGGCCCTACGCCTGGCCTTGATAGAAACCAGGCCTCCGCCGGTCGACCGTCATCCCACGCGAACAATCCCCCGATTGCGATCGGCCCCGCCGAGGTGCGAAACACCCACGGCTGGCCGCCCACCACCTGGACGAGCAGCGAACGATAGACCGCGCGCGGCACGGTAGACTTTCGCGCGGTCAGCACGTCCGCCAGGTCGGCCAGGGTGGCAGGCTCGAGCGGCATGGTTCAGGCCGCTGCCGTGGCGGGCACGGCCTGCAGCGTAGGCCACATGTCGATCAGGAATTCGGCGCCGATCTCAGAGAACTGATTGTAAGCGGCGGGGTTCGAGATCGACAGCGTGATCTCACCCGACGGGGTATACTGCGACCAGCTATAGTTTTCGCTTTTCGGATCGGACGAATAGACCGGCTGCAGCTTCACCTGGCGCCACGATCCGAAGTCGGTGACGCTGATCAGCTTGAACTTTGCGGTGACCATTTTCGATTTCCTTTTAGGTTGGAAACGCAGCACGCGATCAGTTGTTTATTTGTAGAGGCGAGCGCGCACCGCGCAGTCTTTGGCCTCGAGCAACTTGCGCAGCCCTGCCGACCGTTCGGGATTGCGCGGCAGATCTGCAACCATCGAAGCTGCTAGGTCGTGAAATGGCTTGCTTACCGCCTGCAGAAAATCCGGCAGGTGCGCGAACTCGAAAAACTGCAGCATCGGCTCAGAATTGGGATTGTAGCCGGTGTTGGTTGTGGCTTGATCTGACATGTGACTAGTTCCCGATTAAAAGAGGTTCGTGTTCACGTTCAGCTTGACGCTGCCGCCGTCCGACGCACTGCCACTCGTTCCGCGTTTCCGCCGCCCCTCAGCTGGATTGTGCACGACGCCGTGCCGCCCCTTGTGGCCGAGCAGCCAATACTGCAGGGCGTCGTGCGGGTTCGAATAATCGCCCTTTTCGGGCCGGTCGGACGTCGTCACCGTGTTGCCGATCCGCTGGTTTGCGTAGCGGTAGTGCGACGCGAACCCCTTGCGCAGCATCGGGCAACCCGTCCGATCGATGATGATCGCGGGCACGTTCGGCGCGATCATGTACGTGAGCTCGTCCGTCACCGCCTGCAGTCGCAGGCCTACCTCATTCGACGGGGCCGGCAGGATCGGCATGCCGAGCACGGCGGAGACCGTCTCGGCCCAGGCAAAATCATTCGCTTCCTTGTCGGCCCCGTCAAAGCCGGCCGGATCGGCCCAGCCAATCTCGACCTCGTTGTCGGGCGCCACCTCGAGCAGCGCCAGCTTGACGCGCTCGGCGAACCGGCTCGCGTTCATGCGCCCCGGTACCACCTCGCGATAGCACCGGAACTGACCGTTCGGCGCCCGCTGGCCGATGATCGCCGCCGGCCGTGTCAGGCCCTGGTCGAAACCGATCTGCATCGGGACTTTCGGCAGCACCTCGAGCGGCACCGGCGAGAGGTGAACGTCGTCGTTGTATTCGTCGGCGTACACCGGCAGCCCGTCGAGCGAGGGCGCGTACTGTGCGTCGACCATTCGTTTGACCAGGTGGCGGCCGTTCTTCTGCCCCGACAACGTCGCGACCTGTTGCGCGTAGTAGCCGGGCTTCAGGTTCTTGATGTTCTCTGCCATTGGAGAACGGCCGGACGGCTGCTTGTAGAGCTTGTGGTTCGGCGGCAGGTCGATTTCGAACTTGTTATAGAACCAGCTGTCGATGTCGGGCGCATTGAGATCCCCGACGACGTAGGCGCGGTAATCGGTGCCGGGCTTCAGCATGTGCTGCGCAGGATAGCGGCCGAGGCGGAAGATCGCTTGCGTCAGGACCTCTTCGGCGAGCTGATCCATTTCGTAAAGCCAGAACGCGGTCGGTTCGAACCCGCGCATGAACGCCTCGATCGCGTTCTCGCCGATCGCCGCGAAGATCGCCTCGAATTCGACCGGCACGCGCCGGCCCTGGCGCAGCACGTCAAACGTGATCCGGTGCGTCGCGAACCGGCCGCCGCCACCGATCCATTCGCTTTCGGTCCAGCCGCCACCGTCTTCGGGCAGCCAGCCTTTCCACGTCGGATAGAGATTTCGTTCGATCTGGCCATAGGTCATGCCGATGATGGCAATCCGAAACCGGATGATCCCGTCGGTGCAGATCGGCATCAGGCTGGCGTTCGACAGCGTGTCGAAGATGCACGTCACCGACTTGCCGCCGCCGACGGGACCCAGCAGCGCGCGAACCATGTGCTGGCGGTCCTGCAGGAAGGCAGACGCCACCGGCCCCGGCGGCGTGAAGTTTTTGAACCTGACGAGCGGACTGCTCATTCGCCCCTCGCGTTTGCGATCGCGCGCTTGCCGCATCGGTTCACGATCCGGCAGCGCTGATAGCTCAGCTCACCGCGACGCTTCTCGATTTCAGCGACTTCGGCCTCGATCGACGCGAGGCTTGCGGCTTCCTCGCTCGTCATGTATTCACGCCACGGAAGAGCGACACGCGCAGCCCGTGAACGGTGCGATTCCATCAATTTCGCGTTCATGGCGAACACCTTCCCCCAACCCCCGGGCAGCGTTGCAAATCATCCGCCGGCTTTTTTTTCCAACTTCTGCCGTACCCGGAAGGCCTGGAAAAAGAAAAGCCGAAAAGCCAGCGGCTCGAAACGGTGCGGCGCCACCCCCCGAACTGAGAGGCGCGGCGCGATTTAGGGGGGCCGGGGTGGCCGGCGGCCTCGCCGGCGAAAGCCACCCCCCCTCGCGCGCCTGGCGCGCCTGGCCGGCGAGGGCAGCGCCCTGGCTTGTGGCCATCTGATTTATGATCAGTGCGCGAAACCCGCAAAACGCCCGTGTTCACGGTCATTGCTTGTCCTCGTCCGACTGTTGCTCGTCCGACTTTCGCGGATCGTGCTCGACAAGTTGTTGATTTTGTTCGTCGTTTCCGAAGTCGATCACGGTCGCGTTTTCCGCGCCCTCGGCGACCAGGTTCAGCAGCAGCAGGCCGCGCGCCTTTTCCTCGACGGTGATCGCCATCGGCAGCTTCTGGTGCAGGTACGGCAGCGCCGCGATCGCGGCGTCGACCTGGACCTTGAAGGCCTCGCCCGTCGCCAGGACAGGCTCGCCGGTCACTGGATCAATGACCAGCTTGCCCTCGTGGTACTTGTAGAGGCCGAGCTGCCGCGCGAGCTCTGCCGGCGTGCGGCTGTAGCTTTCGAGCAGGAAGACCAGCGGCGACCGGTAGCGGCCCTGCAGAAAGGCGACCCATTCGTCCGTGCGCTTGTTGCGCGAGCCCTTCGGCCGGCCGCCCTTGGCCGACGGCAGCGCCGCCGGCGGCATCGGCAGCGGCGCGTCGGCCGCCGGTTCGTCGAAGAGCTCGACCTGCTCGGCCTGATCCGGTCGCGGGTCGACGAGCCCCAGCTGAGCGAGCGCGGCCGTCAGGCCCTGCTTTTCGTCAGCCATCAATAAACGCCCCGTTGTTAACTGCCGCCAGGGAACGGCAGGGAACGGTCGAAAAGGCACCGTTCCCGGCACCGTTCCCAGCTAAGTTATTGAGCGCGCTACTAAATACATATCTCGGGAACGGAGGAACGGGGGAACGGTGTAATTGCTCGTGTACACATGCGCGCGTGTAGTCATCACTCGCGCAGGTGCGCACGCGCGCGATCACGTACGCGCGCGACCCCCGTTCCACCGTTCCACCGTTCCTAACTTCGCAAATGTGCATGTTTCTCAGTATGTTAGCAGGGAACGCCTGCAGGGAACGGTGGAACGGTGGCACTGGCAACCGATGGGCAACTGATCCACTGTTCCACCCCGCACCCGACCGCCGGAACGCCAACGCCACCCAAATCACGACGGGACCGTGCCCGAACAGAGTAGGTCGGGGTGGCGGGCGATAGACTTTTCGGCCCGTCGATTTATTCAGCTGTGCTCATCACGCCACCCTCGCCGTATAATCCGTCGAGATTGATCAGTGTGCATTTACTCTTTACTCCGTTCACCCGCGTTTGCCCCGTCTCGTACACCGTGCCGCGTGGCGCCTGTCGCAGCGCGCCAGACCACACTGAAGCCCCCGTTTCGCCGGCCCATTTCGAGCCTTCAAACATGCGCCTGACGGACGGAGATTGGTTGGGAACAGCGAGCCACTGCTGCTTGCCGTCGATCCTCAGCATCAGGCCTGCCTGCGACAGGAGGCCGCGAACTTTGACGATATCGGTCCACTCGGTTTCGCGTCCGAACCACGCCTCGAGGACCTGGCCGACCGTCGTTTTGTTGCCATTGCGCCACGCTTCAACAGGAACCGACAGCAGGTGATTGAGACAGCCGAGCCAGTTTTCGGTCGCGTCTTCGAATTCGGCCATCGTGTCGGCCGCCATGAGATCCCGCCACCAAAACATGTCGCCATCACCTGGCGTCTTCAGCCGATCCTCGTTCCACCCCTCGTTTTCGATCATGTCGGCGATCGCCAGGAGCGTGCCAAACGTGTCCTGGCCGCGCGCATCCATGCCGCCGGCGCCGAGCTCTTCGCGAAACGCTGACCACGTTTCGTCGAAGCGTGGCCACTCATCCATCAGTCTTCGGAGAATGCAGCGGCCGACGACGCTGAGACTGTTCGGAGGAAGGTCGGGTGCGGGTTGGGATGGTGGCAAGCGAGCGAGGCGCAGAAGCGCCATGCGGCTCAGGTCCTGCGGCTCGAGCGGCGGCGTATTGATCGAACTGAACAGGAAGCACGATCGCGCCCGAAACTCGACGCCCTGGTGCTTGTCGCCGCCCCTCAACATCAGGCCGCCTGACGCGGCGATGCGCGCGAGCTTTAATACCGCCTTCTGCTTCTTCACGTCAGCTTCGCCCTCGAGCTCGTCCACCGCGATCGGAAGGCAGTCGTGACCAACGCGCTGATAGAGGCCGGCGGCACTGGTATCGACCGCCTGGATCAGCCAATCGCCTAAAAGCCCTTTGATCAATTCCTGCAGCGTCGACTTGCCGGTGCCCTTGTCGCCGGTAATGAACACCGCCGGCCGCCACGGCAGGGCGCCCGAAAGCAGCGCCGCACCGATCCAGCCTAAGAGCAGTTGCGGGTCGACGTAGGGTCGAGCCCAATTCCAGGATTGCAGCAGCGGCCGAAGCAGCTTTGCGGGGTTGTCTTTATCTTCGACGGGTGTGGGCCAGGGGTCGGGGATCGCGGGCCGCGTTGGATAGACCGAACCGTTGATCTCGCCGGGTGGCTGCCGACGGCCGCCGATCAGCACGTTTTCGCCCGTGTGCACCACCAGGCCACCGTCCGGATCTGTCCAGCTTCCACGCCCGCGAACGCGCTCGACAGCGTTCCACGGCCCCTTTGCGGTGCATGCCGCGATCAGCGTTTCGCGCGCCTTTTCATTGCGCCACCCGTCGCAGGCCGGCTTGCCGTCATCGCCCTTGCCGCGCCCCCACTTCGGCCAAGCCCAATACAGGTACAGGTGGCGCCCGCGGAACAGCTCGAGCGTATCAGCCTGGCCGTATGGCTTGGTGTAGCAGTAGAGCTGCCCGATCGGGTCGAGGAACCAGTTCGCGCTGCCGTCGACGCCCAGCGGCAGCACAGGGCAATCCGGTGGCAGGCCCAGCTGATCGGGTCGCCACTGGCCAGCGTTCACGCCCTCGCGTGGCCCGCCCGGTTCTGGATCACCTTTGAAGCGGTGTTTCACAGTCGGGATCGGCTTGGCGTCCGCGATAAGCGCGCGGACGGCCGATAGGTTCGGTTTTGATGTCACCCCGATGAATTCCGCCGGCGCCCCAACGCCAGCGGCCCCCTGTTGGATTGCCCTAGCGCTGCCCGTTGCTCTTTTTCTTCGGTCGGCCGTCGTCTTGATCCCACGCGGCTTCCAGCTGCGCGACCAGGTCGGGACCGTCCGGCTTGGCGATCAGCTGCGGCGCGAGCGGATAGTCAATGACCGGAACCGGCGCCACGGGCGCCGGTGAGTTGTTTTCTTGTTGAGGTAATGGAATCGACGCCAAGGGTGGCGTCGATAAGTGTATGCGCGATCGCAGGTTCGCCTGGCGGCGACCGGCTCGCTTGAACAGCCCGCGATCCGGTAGCGGAACGGGTGCGGGCGGCGCGACCTGGTCGGCGTCGTGCCACGCCGTCGCCAGGTCGGCGAGCGCCTTTGCTGTCACACAAAACGCCGTCAGCGCCGCCACCAGGCGCCGCGACGCCTGATCCCACGGGTTGTCGTCGTGTGCCGCGCCCACTGCCCACCGATACGTCACCTCAGGCGGGGCCCCCATGGCCGCGTAACATGACATGTCCAGCAAACTCGGCTTGACGCCGCCGGGGATCTCTTCATGCCAATTTTGGATCACAGCCGGATCAGTGGCGAAATAGGCCGTCTGCGCAGCAGCGCACGCGGTCTCTTTGATGCCCTTCGGCGTCAAGTTCATGGCTTTGCCCCTTTCAGTAAACGGTTGATCTCGCGTCGCTTGGCGCGCCACCAGCCCCGGCGCGCCTCGAGAAAATCAGTGATCTCGATGGCGAGACCGACCAAAAACGGAATGGAAACGACGATGATCATCAGCATGCTCAGCCCCAAGAAAATCTGCTCGACGAACGGCATTGGTGCCCCCTAGTTGCGCAGCGCGTCGTTCGCGTCCTTGCCGACCGAACTGCGCGCGATTTTGACGGGCCGGCCCTGCACGGCCAGCGCGTCGATTGCCCGCTTCAACTGCTGTTCCGCTTGTGGTTTTCCCCAATCGTTATCGGCCGCAACGATCACTTCGTTGCAGCAGCTCGGCAGCTGGATCGACGCGAGATTTCCAAGCGTGCCGGCAGCCCAAACGCGCAACTCCGGACAGGCGAGTGCGATCGACAGCCCGTCCTCGACGCCTTCACAAATCACCAACGGCTCGATCAGGCCGGCTTTCGCTGCCTGCTCAGGCGTTTTTTTGCTGGCGCCCTTGGCGAGCCGGATCACGGCGCCCTTGAACGTCGGCCAGATCTTGCGCGCCGGCGTGACGGGCGCCTTGCCTGATCCGTCCGGCATCAGAAATGTTCGGTGTATGGCAGTGACCGGCCCCTGGTCCGTCATCGCCGACACGATCGTCGGCCAGACCTGGCCACTTTCCGCATGCCTGCAGGCCGGATCGAAACGCAGGGCGCCGGGCATCGCAGCCAGGTGGCGCAGATCGATGCCTCGCGTTCGAAGGTACGTATCGACAGGCGTGTCGAGAATTTTCGCTTCGCACTTGAGCCAGTAGCCGAAGGCGCTGCGGCGCTTCTCGTTGAGCGCGGCGAGCTCGGCCGCCTCATCGTGCGGCGCCACGGCCTGGCGCGCGACGTTGCCCTGGCGGCGCAGTTCGTCAGGACTGACGTTGATGAGGCCGAGCCAGCCCTTTGCCCACTGGATCGCGTCTTTCAGCAGGAGGCCCTGGCAATAGCAGATCAGGCCGAGAACATCCCCCTTTTCGCCGGTCGCCTCATCACGCCACGAGCCCGGCACGCCGGAAAGCGCGATCCAGAATGAGCCAGCGATCTTGTCCTGGCGGGTCGGGTTTTTCGCGATCCAGTATTTGCCGGATCGCGAGCCGTCCGGTGCGAGATCCCGCGCAAGGCTTTCGACGCGCGACTGCAGCAACGCCTTGAGTTCGGGGATCTCGGAGGGTCGGGACTGCATCAGAAAAATTCCTTTTCCTTTGCCAGCCACTCCGCCATCAGAACAGTCACGGTGCCGTCGCGGTTCTTTTCGATCAGCACCTTGGAACGCGGCAGCCACTCGCGCCGCGTTCCGTCACTCAACAGGATCGCCTTTTCAGTCTCGCCGACGATCTGGCCGACGACTTCGACCTTGCCGGCGCGGGCACTGTCGCCGGCGGCGTACTTGAACGCGCCCATCAGCCTACCGCCAGCAGCGCCTGCCGCCCCCGGATCTCGAGGCCTCGGAAATGAACGACGCCGCCCATGTCGACGCGCTCGACGCCGCAGACTGTGCCGAACATGGACAGGAACGCCTCGCGGTGCATGGCGCGGCCGTCAGCCCATGATTGATAGCGCTCGAAAAGCCGGTCGCCGTCGACCAGCTGTTCCGGTGAACGAACGGTGCATGCCGCGTGGAAAACTAACAGCTGATCCACAAGGGCCTTTACGGCGTCTCGCTGCACCGGCACCTTGGGCGCTTCCGGTGTGGCGGGCCCTTGGACGAACGGCGCCGCAGCAACGGGATTAGTGGGCGCCGCCAGCTGCACATCTGGCGGCGCCACCGGGCCGGCGCTCACGGGGTTGTGAGACGCCGACACTGCGGGGCCGCCGATTGGGGTAGCAGCTTGTCCCGCAACTGAAACGTTGATGGTGTGATGACTGCTCGACGCCTGGTGATCACGCCCTGACGACGCCGGCCCTTCGCCGCCGCCCTGCGACGCCAGCTGAGCATAACGCGGCACATCACTCGCGAGCCGTCGCTGCGAAGGCGGCGGCGCTTGGATCTCGACCGTCGGCATTTGCAACGCCGGCGCGACCAGCGCGAACCCGAACGTCGCCCAAAATCCCAACAGCCCGACGATGAAGACCGGCAGCCAGAACTGCACGTCTTCGATCGTCGTCTTTACGCCGAGGCCGGTGACGATCCGCGCAACGATCGCCATGTCGGGGTTGCCGCCGGCGACCTTGGCCACACCATCGAGGCCGCCAGCTTGGCGTTCGATCGCCTCGGCGAGTTGCTTGGCGCGCTCGGCGTCGGCGAGCTTCACGCGCAGCTCGCCGACACGTTTGCACGCCGTCGGCGCCCATCCAGGATCGGCGCAGTTGTTCGTGGCCTCGCCGATCGTTTGCCTCGCCTTGCCGATGTAGGCGGCGAGCTCCTGTTCGATGCGCTGTTTCGTCTGCGCCGGGTCGGGTTGCGAACCGAGTGCGGCGAGCGCGGCACGATCAGCATGGAGCCGGTCGCGGGTGACCGACCCCTGCATCGCCTGATCCTCGCGCGCGACAGCGGTGTCCGCCATTGTCACGCCCATGATGCGCCAGCCTGACAGCTGCGAAAGTGCAAAGCAGGCGATGATCGGCACCATCAGCGCGATTCGCATGAACCAGGCGCTGATGTCCCAGCCGCGTACGTCTCGCAATTTCGTCGGCAGGTACGCGCCGAGAACGGCGATCGCCAGAAACGCAGCGGCATACCCCAAGCTTGATCCGGGGTTCACCCATCCGCCGCCCTGGCGCCACCCGAACATCGTGTTCATTGACGCCTCGACGACCCAGCACGCCATCACGGCTTGGACCGGAATGGACGCGTTTTTCAGATTATCTGTGGTCAGCATGCCGCCAGCTCCTGCTCGAGGCGATTGAGGGATCGGTCGAACCGCGCATCATCGCGCCGGTCCTCGACGCGCCGCAGCGCGCGATTGACCGCCATGGGATCAAGGCCGAGCGCACGAGCGATCGCGTTCTGCTCGACGTCGAAACTGACGATCGCGAGATAGATCGACGTCTGCCGAGCGCGCGAGATCGCGTTCGACGGCCGCCGGCCGGCGCTGCGCATGTCGGCAGGCACCTGGTCACGAGTGACGACGGCAAGGGCCGCCTCGAATGCCGATGCCGCTGCGAGGCGACCGGCGCGTTTCACGCGGCGTCTAAGTTTGGGCGACATGGCTGCCTCCCCGCGCCTGGCGTCGCCGCTCAGCGGCCACGAGTGCGCCGATGTAGGCCAGCGCCAGCGTGTGGACCGTCAACGGGTTTGTGACGGCCCGCTGGTCGCCGGCGAGCACGCGTGTCGCAATCTCGCCGGCCGTTCCGAAGTCGACATCGGGGCCGATCATGGTCGCGGATCTGGCCGCGACGTCTATTAGGGCGAGTTTTCCATCTGGCATTTTGGCCACGCAGCGGCGTGGCGCGAGAGCATCGATCGGCACATCGTCAGCCGGCGCGATTTCGGCGATGCAGGAGAGCTTATCGGCGACGGCTAGGTCGAGCTCGACCAGGTCAAAGGGATCGGCACGCGCGGGCAATTGATCATCGTACATGCGGCCTCGCATCGGTTACGGGGTGGACGGACTACGCCACACAACGCGGCCGACAGGGCCTTACGGACGAAAAGTCCGGCCCCGATATGCTGCACACTGATCGGGGCCGGGAGGTTAGGTGTCGCGGTCTAGGCGCAACACCGGAAGGACGCTAGACACAAATTTGCTTTACGTGCTTCGGCAAATCTGGTCAACCGTTGAGCTACGTGCAGTGTCATTTACGTGTTGGTGTGCCCCGGCGGTTGCAAAATGCCGCCCCATGGAAAGGTTTCACACTCGCATCATGCGCATCTTCGGGCAGCAGCTGAAAGCCGCGCGCATCGACGCCGGTTTCCGCACGGCTAAAGAGTTCGCTGACGCGCTCGGCGTCGAGCCTCCGACCTATCGGTACTGGGAACGCGGCAAGTCGCTTCCCGATCTCGTGACCGTCGCCCGCATCTGCAAATTGCTGCAGCGGGACGCCAACTATTTTTTGCCCGATGCGCTTTCAGGCACCGACGCGCGGCGGGGAAACGACGGCAGCCGCGCCGCCTAAAAGGTCGCCCCCTCAGCCACATTCGTCTCGTCGTCCGGAACGACTGACGAACTTCTGCCACACCTAAACGCAGAACAGATTTACTTTTTTGATTGACGACGAGAGTCGAGGTAAATTACTTTTACTTCGCTTCGGTCCGTTTGCCGAAGCACGAAGCGGGGTAACGAAGGTGAGGCGTCAGCGATCCAGCCTTGGTCACTGGCGCCTTTCCCATTCCGGGAGATCGACATGCAAACACAGCAGAACTTGACCTGGTCGCGCGTGGCCAGGAACACCGACTACGCCACCGACGGCGTTCGGGCGTACCGCATCGCCTTCGACGGTAGGGTGTTCGTCGCCGAAGTTTCACTCATCCGCCGGCGGGACGTGCTCTCGCGTAGCGAGTTCACCCGCAAAGTCGCAGCGCAGGACTTTTGTGCAGCGTTCGCAAGCAACCTGGCGCGCCAGGTGTTCCTCGAGACGATCCTCGCTAACGCCTTCGACGCCGCCGCCCGCACCACGTTTACCAAGCGGCACGCCGCACGTCACATCCTTGCCGAGCTGCAACGCGCTGGCTTCGAATTCAGTTTCAAGGGCGGGCTGGCCACCGCTGACGTCACTGAGGTCGAGCAGGCGAGCGAGGCGGCCAGCGCATGATCACCAACTGGCCCGTCGAGGCGTATCTCGTGACGGTGGCGCTCGTCATCGTCGCTTTCAACATCGGCATCGCAGCCGGCATCGCGATTGCCCGGCACCTGGACGCCGAAGATTTCAACGCCGGCGACGTCACCGACGACGCCGATCACCCCACGCTGACACTGATCGGAGGGCGTCGCAATGGCTGAAGCGAAACGCGGGTCGCTGGTCGGCCGGCAAAACCTCTACACCTGCCCGACGTGCATGAAGGCAATTTGCACGGTCGACAAAGACGACGGCACAACGCCGTTCACGATCCAGTGCCAGGCAACGCCAGGTTGCCGGACACTAGCCTACAGCGCCCTTTACAATGTCGTCCCCGGAACCTTTCAGGCAACGCACGAATGGTACCGGCCGTCGATCTTGAATGTCATGCCGCCTCATCTTGCCGCGCACGTCGCGAAAGGCGGTTTGCTGCTGCGCCAAATTCTAAAGCTGCCGCCGTTCGTCCAGGTCGCGTCTGACGCCGAAGCGCCGACATACCCCGTCGAGAAAGGAAATTGACGATGCCAACGCGCGCACTGAACGTCGAGGACGTGGCGGCGGAGCTCGGCCGCAAAGTCGATTGGGTACACAACAACTGGCGCGAGCTCGTCCAGATCGAAGGCATGCCGGCGCCGCTGCACGGCGTCGGCGCCCTGGCCTGGTCGGCGCCGGCATTCTATGCGTGGCTCGATCGAGATCTGGCCGAGCCACTAAAGCCGGCAGCGGCAGCCTATCGCGCCGCCCTCGAGGCCGCTCGCCCCGAACAGCAAACGGTGCGGGACAACACCCAGGAATGGCGGGACCACCTGAATAATCGTTTCAACACGGTGATTTAGAAATGGCGAATACCCTGCTTAAATTTCCGCGAATATTGCGCGTCGTACGCCCGAAAATCGACGAAGGCGAGCTCGAGCTCGAGGCGCAATATGAGGTTTATCGACTTCTCGTGCCGCTCCCGAAAGCCGCGCAGGAACGCGTTCTGATGCAGATCGCGCAGATCCTGCAGGACCGCCACGCCTATAGATACGAGGATTGACAATGGAAGACAGCATCCAAGACGCTAGGCCCGGCGATGTTTTCGTCGATAGTGACGGCCAGATTTATAGGGTTAAGGCTCGGTTCAATGAGCCAGTGATCGAATTGGCCATGATCGACCCCGTCTACCCATCTTCGATCGCCGGCAATGACCTGCCGCCGACAATGCGAGGCACCATCCACGCGCAGATGTGGGACGGCTTCAAGCGCATCTACCGGCCGGACTGACGCCCCTGTTTGAAAAACGGGCGAATCCTTCATTGTCGCCAGCGTTGGATCACCGGGAGAAAACCGCCATGGCAACGATCACGGTCAAATACCTGAAATTCCGCGATGGTCGGCCGCGTTGGGAACCAGGCCCCACGCTGCGCGCCAAGGGGATCAAGGGCCGTGATCTCAAGGACGAGGCCGGGCGCTGGCTCGGCCTCGAGGCGGCGATCGCCGCCGCCAACGCGCTCAATGCGGAGATCCACGCCTGGCGACTGACCGGTCGCCGGCGCCCGCCCGTACCTCGCAAAGTCGTCGCTCGCACAGTGCGTCACCTCAGCGACGACTGGCAGAAGAGCGTGAAGTTCACGAAGCGCGGCGCCAACACGCAACGCGACTACCTTTCGAAAGCCAGCCTATTTCTCGCCGAGTTCGGTGATGCACCGGTCGCTGCGATCGAAAAGGCGCATCTTTATCGCTGGTGGCAGGAGCTGCACGGCGAGCGCGGCCACGCCATGGCGAACGGCGTGCTGGCCGTTGCACGGGTGATGCTGAGCCACGCCACGCGGATCGGCTGGCGCGCTGACAATCCTGCGATGAAACTCGGTTTGGAAACGGTCGCGCCTCGCGTCGTCGTCTGGACGCCGGCCGAAATCGCCGCGTTCGTCGGCGCCGCCGATCGGCTCGGCCAGCACGCGATCGCCGACGCGGTGATCATCGCCCTGCACACTGGCCAGCGCCAGGGCGACGTGCTCGCGCTCGAGCACGCAGCAACGACGAACGGCCGGGTCATGTTTCGCCAGGGGAAGACCGGCGCCCGCGTGTCCGTGCCGCTGACGCCGGCGCTCGAGCAGCGCCTGGACGAGATCCGCGCCAGGCGCGCCGCCGGCGCCGTTGTCGAGCTCCACGCGCGCCAGGTTGTTCTCGACGACCAGGGCCGGGACTACACCGGCTCGCGCTACAACAAGGCCTTTGTGCAGGTGCGCGACGCTGCCGCCGCCGAGGCCGGCCCACAGATCGCCGGCCGCTTGTTCCTGGATCTTCGCGACACGGCCGTAACGCGGCTGGCGCTCGCCGGCTGCACCATCGCCGAGATCCGGGCAATCACAGGTCACACGCTGCAAACCATCCATTCGGTCCTGCAGCACTATCTGGCGCTCGACGACCGTATGGCCGACGCTGGCATCGATCGATTGAAGGTTTGGCTCGCAGACGAAGGGATCGCGATATGAGCACGTCGAAGTCACTTGCGGAAGAACTACCCGACGCAATTGCCAAAGTCAGCGAATTGATCGGAAGCATGAACGCGCAAGGAAACGAGCTAAATGCTGTCTGTCCTGGCGCTGGCGACGGCACTCACATGGTCATGAAACTCCTGCGCGTCAAACGAGACGTTGCAGTGGCAGCGATGCAAAGCGGTGACGTGGTGGCGATGCTCACCGCTTATCTGCAGCTCGCGCCAGCACTTAAGCTTACGACAGAGGATGCGCCGCCGGCCGATGCGGACTTTCCGAAGCCTGGCAGAAAAGATGGCGGCACTCCATGCGGCGAGTGTCATTTGAGCCCCGGCGAGGTTTGCGATATCTGCGGAGCAATTGAGCCGCGTAGATCGTCCGACTTCTCGCCAAAATAGCCCCGCTAAACGCCCATCGTCCGACTATTAAGGCGTTGAATTTGCTCGGTTCGCTCTGACTTTTAATCAGATGGTCGAGGGTTCGATCCCCTCCCCGCTCACCACAAAAACAGCAATCACATCAAGAACTTAAGAAACACCGTCGCCGGAACAACCGGCGAACGGCAGCGGGTTTGAAAAGTCGGACGTCCGACTTTTTAGTGCCTGACGACCTTCGGCTGCCAGCCTTCGATCAGACGAAGACGGTTTTCGATTCGCGGCAGCCGGCCGTCTTCCTTGTCGTCGATCTTGGTCAGCCGCCGCTCATGCGCCTGGACCGTCGGCGAGTGATCAACCAGCCATGTCACAAAGCCCCACAGCGCACCCACGATGATCACCATCGAGATCACCGTGGCCCCGACTTTGGAGTATGACATCGGTTCAGGCCGACCCGCTTCGCGCTCGAGGAGTTTTTTCACGCCGGCGTCGATCCCTACGATGTTGATATCCATCCGGGTGACGTCGCGCTGCAGCACCGCGACATTGGTTTCGACGGTGGCGATCCGCTGTTCCATGTCGTGCTGGCTCATGACGTCTTAGGGTCCTTGGCTGCGGGTTTGGCCGGGGCAGAGCGCACGCCCGCGCACGGGTCGACCCCCTTCGGCGGTTTGCATAGAGCGGCGCGGCCGAGGTTGTTGCCCTCGATCATGACCGCCGTGCCCTCAGTCAGCTTGTCCTCGCGGCTGATGCAGACGTGCGCCAGTGCGGCGCACGCTGGCTCAGCAGTCGCGACAATGGTGCTTTGTGCGCAACCGCTCAGCAGCCCCAGGCCGCAGAGCACCAGCGCGAGCTTTAAGAGCTGCATCGGTCAATCCTTTCGTTTGCGTGTTGATGGTGGCAACGGCGGTCGCCGCGCCGCGCTGCTCGGCTTTCTTGCCGCTGTCCCACATGAAAACTGTCGTCACCAGGCCGAGGATCGCGGCCAGGATGGCACCGTTCAAACTGCCGAAAATCGCCTTGATCATTGGGGTTGCCCTTTCTCCGCCGGCGGCACGGGTTTCGCATCGGTGATCAGCCGGCGGCCAAACACCGTTGCCAGGCCGAACACGGCCAGGCCGAAGCCGATCGACTTCGCATTGGCGCCGAAGGCGAGCAGCAACGGCTCGATCGGCTTAAGCTTGATCAGCTCGGCCGCGCCTTCGAACAGGAACTGGACGCCATCACTGAGCCACTGCAGAAATGTGCCGAGCAGGGCGAGCAGCCCGCCGAGTACCGTTTTTGAGCTTTTGAAGGCCGCTACAGCCGCGTTCGTTTTTTCCTGTAGGGTGACACCGACTTTGTTCGATGTCGCCGCCGTGGGCTTCGCTTGGCCCGGCGATTGCGTGTTCTGATCCGGGGCGGCGGTCGGGTCGACAGGTGGCGGCGCACCTGGCGGCCACCGCACCCCGCCGGGCACGATGCGGCGCTCATCGAAACTCGCGATCGAAACCGTGTCGCCCTGGTTGCCGGACAGCAAATAGATCCGACCGTCGCGACGGGCGACCAGCGTCCCGACGTGCCCTTCGGCCGGGTTTGGCGGCCGATCGATGACGACGATCGCGCCCTCGACCAGGGCGCACGGCGTACCCCACAACGCCCACGACCTGGCGCGCAGCGGTTCGGCCGGCAACGGATACCCGGCGGACTTGGCGGCGAATGCCACGGCCGCACCGCACCAGGGCGTCACGTCGTCTTTCACCCAGCTGGCGCCGGCCGCCGCAAAATACTCCATGATCCGCGGGTTCGAGCCAGGGCCGAGGACTTCCGCGACGCCCATTTCGGCGTCGAGGATCTGCAGCCAGCGCGGTTGTGTCGTCATCGTTTGCCCTCTCGTCAGCGCAGTGAGATGGAAATCGCGTTGGCGATCGTCGGACCGCCCGATGAGATTGACGCCGAAACCGTGCGCGGTGTCTCAGCAGCTAGCGAGCTTGCATCCGCTGCGCTGAACCCCACAGTTTCGGTGATGGTGTCGGTTCGCTCGGTGACGCCCGTCCAGGCATAGGTCGAACTGACGTTTGAATGTCCAATCGCCAGCACCATGCCGTCGGCATTGACGTTGACGTTCAGCGCCGGCGCTGTCGTGCTCCCGCTGCCCGCTGTTGCAACGGCAGTAATTGAACTGAGATTGTAGGCTGCCCATACGGCGATTGCGCACCGCGTCATGGTCCCTGACCAGGTGATCGCGACCGTCGCCGTCGTGCCGGTCACGCCCGTAAAGGCATAGAACGCGATCGTGGACGCCTGCCCCCCCGCGGTGTGATCTCGCTTGTGAATTAGGGTGCCGGCCACCCCGCCAACCGTGAACGCCGATATCGTTCGAGCTGAACTCTCGGTCGCGTACACACCGACGATCACCGTCCGCGACGATCCCGTATCGGTGCCAATTGCAGTCGACGCAAAGCTGTAAGTGGCGAGGTCTGACCCGCTCGCAGCAGCCGTCTGATAAGACAGGGTCGGCGGTCCGCCGGCCGCCGCCGCGCCTGCAAATCCAACGATCCCGACGAGGCCGGGTAGCATCACACCACCGCCTTGACGAGGTTTGCGACGATCTCATTCGACGCCGTCACCTGGTAGAACAGCACGTCGACCTTGCTCGCCGTCGTCGTCAGCACGGGCGCGGTGCCGCCGGCGAATTTCCAGTTAGATCCATAGCTCAGGGTGCGTGTTCCCGTGCCATCCTGCGCAATGCGAATGAAACCGCTCTGCCCGACTTTCGTCGCGTTGGTCGGGTTCGCCAGCGTGCGATCGCCAGCCAGTGTCACGCTGAAGTTCAGGCCAGCAGCAAAGTCGGGTGTGATCGTCGCACCGTCCGTCAGAGCCACGGTCGCGCCCGCCGCCCAGGCCTCGGCTGGCGACAGCGCCAAGTTGCCGGCCGCAGCCGAGCGGAACTCCGCCCCCGTCGCGAGCTCAGTCGCGCCGACGTAGGTTGTCGAGGCGGCCTGCTTAATGTTGTCGAAGGCGGTCGCCGGCACCGTCACATCGGACAAGTTCGCCGACTTGACGAGTTTCAAACTGAGATCCGCCGCGACTTCGGCCAGCGTGTCGAACGCGGCCGAGACGCCGTTCCGAACCGACGAGAGAATGCTCGCGGTCAGCCCCGCGATGGTCTCGCCCCCGTCGGCCAGCAGCTTGCCGGTCAAACCATTGAACACCGCAATCCGCAAGTCGACGGACGAGGCCGGGCCGACCACGTCGCCGGTGCCGGCGCCATCCGTGCCTTTGTTGCCGGTGCGATAGAAGGCGATCGAAACCTGCATGTTGTTCGTCAGCGTGCCGGCACCGCCGACGAGCTGAATGGGGAACGTGTCATAGCCGCCGGCGTCGGTCATGGCCCCGGTGATCGCAAACTCGAGGAAGTTCGTTCCGGGCGCGGCGATGTCGACTATTCGCAGGGTGCCGCGATGCGCCGTGTTCGTGCTGTCGTCCCAGGTTGCGATCGCCGTCGCCTGCGAGGCCCCGAGCCGGTTCGTCTCCGAGATGTGCAGCGCCGTCGCCGACGCCGGCGTCGCGTTGTTGATCAGCAGCTTGCCGGCCGTCGGATCGCCAGCAACGGCCGTGTTCCACAAGTAATCGAGGCCGACATTCGGTCCGGCCGCGCCAGAAGGACCTGGATT
>Ga0163149_10000820_pt1 | contig 40885 bp, 31 predicted proteins | sample OliLakLV19MP5G1_FD_148604 | JGI IMG/M metagenome (GOLD analysis project Ga0163149, IMG submission 148604) | Freshwater microbial mat bacterial communities from Lake Vanda, McMurdo Dry Valleys, Antarctica - Oligotrophic Lake LV.19.MP5.G1 | ecosystem: Environmental > Aquatic > Freshwater > Lake >...
GCGGCGACATCACGCGCAAGCGCAAGCTGCTCGAGAAGCAGAAAGCCGGCAAGCGCCGGATGCGCCAGATCGGCAACGTCGACATCCCGCAGAAGGCGTTCCTCGCCGTGCTGGGTGGGGACGACGAAGAGGCGGACTGAGAGCGTGTGAAGGAATCGAGCCTACACGCTCCCAGACACCATCTGCGCCGCTCCGCAGCGCGTCGCCCGTGAATTCTTCACAGGCTCTGAGAGCTGAAGAAATCGAGTCTACGGGCTCTCGGATTCATGTGGCGACGCTTCGTGTCGCGAGAGCGTGTGATTCTTCACACGCTCCGAGATCTCGCGCGAGTACCAAGGTACCGACGCGCTCGTACGAAGGTACCGACGCATGCGCCTCTGCACTCCCGTACCGTCGGGGGCGAGGTGATGGTGCATGGAATCATGTCTCTATCCGCGTGAACGTTTCGCGCGGATCTGCTTCTCGTTGTGGGCTGCATTCGTCGGCATCGGGGGCATCACGCGCCTCGCCATCGCCACCCACGAACGCGCGTCGTTCACGCTCGGCGAGTTGCTGCGCGTGGTCTCTTACGGGACCGCCATCGACGCTCTGGTCGCGTTGGCATTGATCGCTCCGCTCGCCGCAGCTTTCAGCCTCTCGCGAAGAACAAGTGAACGATCGCGCCTGCGTTTCGTCCTCATCACGGCGGCCGCTGCAGTCACGATATTCGGCGGCTTCGTCGAGTTCTTCTTCTTCGAGGAGTTCGACGCGCGCTTCAATCACGTCGCGCTCGACTACGTTCTCTTCCCCGACGAGGTCGTGGGCAACGTTTGGGAGAGTTATCCCGTCCCGCTCTACCTCGCGTTCGCGACACTCGGCGGCGGCTTGATCGCACTCGCAATCCAGCGCTTTCTGCGTGGATCCAGCGCGATTCCGGCAAGTTTCGGATCGCGAGCCCGGCGTGCCGGCACATGCCTGCTCCTCGGCGGAACGGCTGTCGCAGCTCTCGTCGCGATCCCCATGCGTACATCGGGCGATCGTACGCACGACGAGATCTCCGCGAACGGCCTCGTTCAACTCGGCCGCGCGTTCGCGACCTCGGGACTCGACTACGCGAGCTACTACCGAACGGTGCCCGCCGATGAACTGGCGCAACACGCGCACGACGAAGTCGGCTTCCCGAGCCTCGACGATCCCGCGAAGACCTTCGTCGCCGCGGATCGCCGCGACACCCCGCTCGACATCGTCGTAATCCTCGGAGAGAGCTTCGGCTCCGAGTTCGTCGGCCGCCTCGGAGGGAGCAAGCCTTGCGCACCGGGTTTCGAGCGTTGGGCCGATCGTGGAACGCTGCTCACGAACCTCGTCGCAACGGGCAATCGCACCGTTCGCGGTCTCGAAGGCGTGCTGTGTTCGTTCGTGCCGCTGCCCGGTGACTCGATTTGGAAGCGTGAGAAGTCCGACGATGTCGCGAGCATCGCGCGGGTCTTGAAGGAGCAGGGTTACCGAACCGAATTCGTTTACGGCGGCGACGGCGCTTTCGACGGCATGCGGTCCTTCGCGCTGCGAAATGGCTGGGACGAGTTCCGCGAGGATTCGATGATCGGCGCCTCGAGCTACTCCGAGGAAGCGTTCCGCACCGTGTGGGGTGTCGCCGACGAAGATGTGTTCTCCGAACTCCTCGCGCGGCAGCGCGACGCAGCCAAAGACGGGACGCGCTTCTTCGGCACCGCGCTGACGGTGAGCAACCACAAGCCGTTCCTCACGCCGGACACGGCTTCGACGGCGCTGCGTGGTGAGAAATTGCTTACAGCGGGGTGGCAGGGAGCGATCCTGCTCGCGCTCACGCTCCTCGCTTGGCGTTACCTCGCTCCGCCGGGGCGGCGCGCACGTTTCTTCACGATCGCGGGCTTCGTTTGGATCGCGTTCTCGGCGTTTTCGTGGTCGAAAGCCCAACCGCGCGACTCCCGCGAGAACGCCGTGCGGTACGCCGACCGAGCGCTGGCCGACTACCTCGATCGCGCGGAAGCCGAGGGACTTCTCGAGCACACCGTCGTCCTCTTCGTCGGCGACCACGGCGCGCGCGTCTACGGCTCCGAGGAGATCCCGGCCGCGAGCTATCGCATTCCGGCGCTGTTCGTCGCGCCCGACGCGAAGCATCGCGGCGCGATCATCCCGCGCTTGGCGTCGCAGATCGACCTCGCCCCCACGCTTCTGTCGATGGCCGGCATCGATTACGCGGCTCCGTTTTTCGGTGAGGACTTGCTCGCCAGCCCGCCCGATGGACCGGGTCGCGCGTGGTTGATCCACAATCGCAACATCGGGCTCTTGACCGACACGGAACTCACGGTGCTCGGTCTGCGCCGGACGATCACCCACTATCGACGCGAATCGCGTGAATCGGATCGGTTCGAACTCATGCGGGAGAGCCCGCAGTTGGCGCGGAACGCCGATCGTGCAGCCTCCGTCTTCCAGGCTGCTTCGGTGCTCTACGAGGGCCGACGCTATCGTCTGCCCGATGTCCCGTAGTCGAGCGAACTCCGTAGCTTGGTGGATCTCACGGTTCGCAATGCCGGTCATGGTGACCGGAGGTCTGGCAGTTGCACTCGGCCGCAGCAGCTTCGACCGCCAATCGCTGGTCCCGTTCTTCGACCCAGCGTCAGGCACGTTTCCGATGCGACGCGCGTGGTTCTTCGAGAACGTGCTGCACATCGGTGGGAAGTACGCGATCGTCGCGTCCACGGTTGCGCTCGTCATCGCAGCAGCGATCTGGTGGCGCGATCCACGCCGCGGAGCGAACGCAAGACGCTTCGCCTATCTCGCGGCGTGCTTGCTCGTCACGACCGGTATCGCCGGGCTGTGGAAGCGACTCGCGGATCCGATCACCCCGTGGGACACGACGGACTTCGGTGGATCGAAGCCTTGGTCGGGCCTCTCCGGCAGCGGGACCCTGTTCGAACTCCTCGGATCCCCAGGAGCGCATGCCGCGTCCGGGTTCGCGTGGATCTCTCTCTTCTTCGTCGGTGCTTCGCTGGGCACGCGACATCGGTGGTTGTGGCTCGGACCCGGGCTCTGTCTCGGATTCGTGTTCGCACTGGGGCAACACGTGCGCGGTGCGCACCCGCCTTCCCACGAGTTCTGGTCGCTCGCCATCGCTTGGGCCACGGCCTGCGCGCTCGCGTTCCTGTTCCGCGCCTTGGGCTTGCTCGCGTGGGACGAAAGCGCCGCGCGGGCGGAGAGCGACTTCGAGCCCGGGCGCCCGGAACGGGCGCTCCCCTGGCTCGTCGGCAGCATCGTCGCGTTCGCCTCGGTGTCGTTCTTCGCCACCGACATGCTCACGGAACAGCTGGAAAAGAGCTTCACAGGCTCGCATTTCACCTTCGAGATCGTCGAGCTCATCGTCACGGCTGTCGGGCTCGGCATCGCGGCCTGGCTCCTCGCGGACAAGATCTCGACGATGCGCGAACGAGAAGCGCGGCGCATGCACGAAGAACGTGAGCAACGGTTTCGACTCCTCGGCCGTATGGCCGCCTCGGTCGCGCACGAGGTCCGCAATCCCCTGCAGACCGTGCGACTGATCGTGGACGAGCAACGGCACGAGGTCCTGGGTCTGCGGGACCACGCCCTGCAGCCGGAGTTCGAGGCCGCGCTCGAGCGCATCGACCGTGCGGTCGACCTCGTGTATCGTCTCGCGCGACCCGAGGGCGGTGAAGCCGAACGCACGGACCTCGCAGAAGCGGCTCGCGATGCCGTCGTCGCTCAGGCGCGGATCTCCGGTGAACGCGTCGTGTTCACGTGGGAGCGCGATCCACCGCGAGCCGTGGTCGCTTCCTCGCGCACCGCGCTGCGGATCGTGATCGACAACCTCCTCCGCAACGCCGTCGAAGGCTCGCCGCAACAGGGAACGGTCGAACTCGGCCTCCACGAACGCGGCCGCTGGTGGGCCTTGCGTATCCGCAATCGCGGTTCGCTCGGTGCCCGGCGTGATGTACCGGAGCGAAACGGCGGATTGGGCCTCGGCGTGCCGATTTCGCGACAGATTGCGACCAATGCAGGAGGCGAGATCGAGCTCGCCGAGGCTGACGGGCACGTGATATGCACGCTGCTGTGGCCGCGCCAAGCCGAGCCCGCCGTATGACGACACGCAGCATTTTGCTGGTCGAGGACGAAGCGACCGGGCGCGAGCTACTCGCTCGCGGGTTGCAGCGCGCCGGTTATGCAGTCGTCACGGCTGCCGACGGTTTGGCCGCCGCCGAGGAATTGGATCGGGACTTCGACTACGTCGTGACGGACATCGTCATGCCGCGCGCGGATGGGATCGCAGTGCTCGAGGAGCTCAACCGGCGCAAACACACCGCCATGCGCGTGGTCGTCACGAGCTTCGCGGACAAGGAGCGCGTCGTGGCCGTCTTGAACCTCGGCGCGGACTACCTCTTGGAGAAGCCTTTCGGAGTCGATGCGCTCGTGTCGATCCTCGAGCGCCTCGCGACCGAGCGCAGCGACGATCCGGGGCAACTGACGCAGTTCTTCCGCCGTCGACTGGCTGGGATGCCGTTGACGCCGCGCGAGCGCGAGCTCGTCGAATTGGTGCTCCAGGGCGACTCGAACAAGCAGATCGCTCGAAAATTGGGCCTGTCGGAGCAGACCGTGAAGAACGCGCTGTCGCACGCCTACGAGAGCATGGGCGTGCAGAGCCGCGGCGAACTCTTCCACGCCGTGTTCCCGATCTGAACAGCGCGGTCGAGCTCGGCAACGCCCGCACGGCTCCGAGCCCTGACGGGCTGTCGCCGAGAGAGATCGCCGCGCGCGCGTCACGCGATTTCCCGTCGTGACAGCCTCGCGGCGATCGAGGGCGAGCGCGAACTCCCGCGAAGTTGGCCTGGCAGCGATCGACGGAGTTCGAGCGTGCTCGCTAGACTCGCCGCCCCAGTTGCCCCCTTGAGCGCCGCCGAAGTCCTGAAGCAGAACCGCCGACCTTGGCGCGAGAACATCGAGGCCCTGACGATGGCGATCGTCATGGCCGTGATGCTCAAGTACTTCCTCGTCGAGGCGTACAAGATCCCCACGGGCTCCATGCAGCCGACGCTGCTCGGGAACACCGACACGGAGATCTTCGACCGGATCCTGGTCGACAAGTTCAGTTACCACTTCCGCGATCCGGAGCGCTTCGAGGTCGCGGTGTTCAAGTACCCGCTCGACCGCTCGAAGAGCTTCATCAAGCGCATCATCGGCGTGGGGCCCGAGCATCTGTCGATCCGGAACGGCGACTTGTTCACGCGCGCCGATGATTCGCAACCGTGGACGATCTTGCGGCGCACCGAGAACGTCCAGGACGCCGTGTGGAAGCGACTCGATCCCGCGGATGCACGTTTCGCGGCCTGGAAACAGCTCGACGGCACGCGCGGTTGGTCGGTCGAAGGTCGCGGCAAGGTCTCCGCGCGCAACGATGGTGCCGTGCGTCTCCCGAGCGACAACGGCACGGTGCTCGACAACTACCGCGACGGTTATCCGGGCGAGATGGGCAGGAAGCTGCAGCGCGCGCTCGCGTTCCCCGGAGTCCACCCGGTCGCGGATTTGCGCCTCACGGGCGAGGTCACGGCGCTCGCGGGGACGAAACAGATCGTCGTCGAGTTGCGCGAAGGCCGTCAGCTCCTGCGTTTCGTGATCCCCGGTCCCGCCGCGGACGCGGCCGCGCGACCGATCGTGCGGGCCGCGGAAACGGCGACGACCGATACCGCGCCGGCCGAGGCGGCCGCCGCGGCTCCGTGGAAGCTCGAAGCGGGCCGCAGCGTCTCCTTCGCTGCGCAGAACGTCGACGACCAGATCCGGCTCGAGATCGACGGCGAAGTCGTCGTCGCGCTCGATATCCCGCCCTCTTCGAATCAGGCGTCGAGCTTCACGCTCCGCGTCGAGGGCGAAGGCGCCGACTTCGACGATCTCGAGACGTGGCGCGACATCTACTACACCTCGGGCACGAAGGGACGCGAGTTCCGCATCCCGGCGGGTCACTACGTGATGCTCGGCGACAACACGCAGGACTCGAGCGACTCGCGCGAGTGGCTCTTCACGAACTATCGCTGGGACGGCCCGGGGTCGGACGGCGAGTTCGTGCGCGGGAACTTCTTCCCGCCCAGCCCGCGCGATCCGTTGAACGGGAACCCCATTCAGGTGCAGGGCGGGGCTCTGGGCCCGCGGGTCTTCTTCCGCGACGAATGGGGCGAGCTGCACACCTTCATCGCGAAGCCCGGCACCTTGGGTGCGCAGGAGGAAGCCCCCTACGTCGCCCGCGAACTCGTGGTCGGGCGCGCGGTCCTGGTCTTCTGGCCGCTGTGGCCGTTCACCGGGGACCCGGGGATCTGGCGTCTGAAGTTCGTGCGCTGACCGAGCTTGTCCACAGGGCGGAAGGCGGCTCGGGAACGCCGCGGTGACCAGCTTGTCGAGCGTTCCCAAGAACGGGACGGTTCTTGGGTGCCCCGGACCGGAGCGATTGGTCGGTCGACCTAGGGTCGTAAGTTGTTGAACCAGCTTGCGTTCCGTCTTGGCGCAAACCTCACGGTGGTTGGCATGGGAGTGTGCGCAGGGACTCACGAATTTCGAGGGAAGTCTCTTACCCCTTGACGCCGTGCCACGGCACCCGCCTCTCCACGCGTTCTCCACAAGGCGCGAAGTCGCAATCGGCGCGCGAAGTCGAACTCGACGCGCCGCCAAGGCCGGGTTCGAGTCGGTTCGCTGAATGCGACTCCCTAGCAGGTGGTCCGGCCGAGCTCGCTGACTGTCTGGCCGTCGCGGGTCTGGCTCGTGATCGGGCTCCCGGACCGGGCACGGTCCGTCCGCGCCGGATGGACGGAAACACAGCAGGCGGGGCTCGGGGCCGACGCCGCCGTGAGGGTCATCGATCGCGCGGCGACGCTTGTCCTGCCCCACTCGACCCCGACTTCCTCGCTCGCACGGGCGCAAGGACGCGCCGCGGCGCCTCGACTTTGGCTGCGGACTTCCGGCTGGCTCGACTAGAGTGCGAAGCATGGTCGTCTTCCGCGCACCGCGACGCGGCGAACTCCTCCTCCAGGCCGACGGCTTGGTGAAGTCCTACCGCGGGCGCCGCGTCGTCGACGGCGTCCATTACCAGGTCGCCGCGGGCGAGATCGTCGGCCTCCTCGGCCGCAACGGCGCGGGCAAGACGACGAGCTTTCGCATGACCGTCGGTCTCGTGCTGCCCGACGCGGGCACCGTGACGTTGAACGGGGCCGACTGCACGCGCCTCCCCATGTTCAAGCGCGCACGGCTCGGCATGGGTTACTTGCCGCAGGAGCCGAGCATCTTTCGCCGCATGAGCGTGCGCGACAACTTGCTCGCCGTGCTCGAGACGATGCCGTTCAACCGGCGCGAACGCCGGCTCGAAGCCGAGCGGCTCATGGGCGACCTCGAACTCACGCACCTCGCGAAGAACACGGCCGACACGCTGTCAGGCGGCGAGCGACGTCGGCTCGAAATGTGCCGCGCGCTCGCGACACGTCCGACCATCCTCCTGCTCGACGAGCCGTTTGCGGGCGTCGACCCGATCAACGTGCAGGAGATCCAGGGACTCGTCCGGCAGATGAAGGACCGCGACCTCGGCATCCTCATCACCGACCACAACGTGCGCGAGACGCTGCAGCTCACGGATCGTTCCACGATCATCCACGAGGGGCGAATCCTGCGCGAAGGCACGTCGCACGAGCTCGTCAGCGATCCGCGTGTGCGCGAGGTCTATCTGGGCCACGGCTTCGACGTTCCGGTCGGCGAAAGCACGCCGGTGAGCACGGCCGAAGAGCGCGAGCTGTTCGGGCCGGACTCGAAGTCGGGACGCTGAATCCCGCGAGCGTCCGCTACGACCCGATGCCGACCGCGCATCGCGGCGTGGGCGAGCGCGAGGGCGTCGACGAACCGAGGTGACGCCGCTCTCTCGACCAGGCTGCCGTTCCGCGGCGCGTGAGCTCGAGAGGACGTCACGGACAACTCTAGGACTCCCGGGGCAAGCTCACGCGGACGACGCGTTGCGACGAACTCCCGTCCTCTAGCAGTCCGTGGTGAAAGTCACGTCGCGAGGCCGAGCACGCTCGAGCGATGCAGGCAGGCGACGGAAAGGCGGCGGAGGTGGACTCCCCGGCCACTGAGCACGACTTTCCTAGCCTGACGCCGCAGCGCTCGAGCGTGCTCGGCCGCAGTCGTGACTTTCACCACGGGCTGCTAGGAGATCCCGTAGCGCTTGAGCTTGCGGTACATCGTGCTCTTGCCGAGCTTGAGCATGCGCGCAGCCGCCATTTTGTCGCCGCCGTGTTGCGCGATCGCGCGCATCAGCGCCAAACGCTCGTAGAGTTCGAGGGACACCGGCTCGTCCGCGGGAACGTCCCAAGGCTGCGGCGCACTCGGAGGGCGCGGGACGGGCGTGATTTCGCGGGTCGGCAAGCCGGCGATCGCGTGCGTACCCGGCGTCGTGTCGCTGCGACGCGCGGGTCGCGGTCGGATCTCATCGCGGGAATCGCCTTCGTGGGAATCGCGAATCGTCCGCGGCAGGTCGTCGAGGACGATGCTCGGCGGGCGCGCGCGCGCCGAAGCGCGCTCCAAGCACGATGCGAGCTCGGCCAAGTTCCCCGGCCAGCGGTGCTCGCGCAATGCATCGATCGCCGTCGGAGCGATCTCGCGCACGCCGCGACCGCCGCCGAACTTCTCGACGAAGGCCAGGCTGAGCACCTCGAGGTCCTCCATCCGATCCGCGAGCCGCGGCACGTCGATCTCGTGTCGAGACAGCCGCTCCAACAGCTCGGCGCAGAAATGCCCCTCGACGACGGCGCCCTCGAGGACGCTGTTCGTCGACGCGATGACGCGCACCTCGAGCCGCTCGGAACGCTGAGAACCGCGCCGTTCGAGCTGTCCCGTCTCGAGGAAGCGTAGGAGGCGCTGTTGGAGTGCGGGGGGCAACTCACCCACTTCCTCGAGCAAGATCGTGCCGTCCTGCGCCAAGTGCAGGTGCCCCGGACGCTCGAGCGAGCGCGGCGTACGCGCCGAACCGAAGAGTTCGATTTCGAGTTCGACCTCGGCGTGCGCACCGCAGCGGACCTCGACGAAGGAGCCGATCGACGTGCCCGACCAGTGGATCGTCCGTGCCACGCGCCCGCGGCCCGTGCCGCGTTCGCCACGCAGGAGGACCGGGTCGTGATGTGCCAGCGCACGCGTGACGTCCTCGCGCAACTTGGACGCCTGCGCGCTCCGGCCGATCAGCGCACACGTGCGATAGATCTCGCGTGCGGCCTCGACGAGCGGCGCGGCTTCGGCGCGCGACATGCCGGGCTCGAGGACTCGCAACACCTCGCCCGCGATCCGCCGCCGAGCCGCATCGTGTAGCTCGACCACGCGCAAGGGCGGCCCGGTGTCCCGCACTTGCGCAAGGAGAGGCAAGACCACCGCCGTCATCGGTCGCGCGGGGCGTCCGCGTCGAGCTGGGAGATCGAAGCGGTGGCCCTCGCGCATTTCGACGCGTGCGTCGCGCACCGAGGCTTCGAGTCCGCTCGCGGGCACGAGGCTCCCGAGGTGCGCACCCTCGACACGGCTCCCGAGGAGCTCGCACGCGCCGCGGTCCGCATGTCGCACGAGCCCATCCGCGTCCACGACCATGACGCCGTCGGGGCGCCCGGTAGCCAGTTCGCGCAGAGCGGCGACCTGTTCCGCGGCCAGAGCGGAGTCGGTCTCGATGCTCGAGGTCCGTCGTGTCGGTTCCTCTACGGGGCAAGGCGCTCCGCTCGCCATTTTCGCCACGTTCAGCGCCTGAATCGTGCCGTTCAACTCCTCCAGTCGCGATCGATGCCGCGCCAGCGCGCGCAGCACGTGTTCCAACGCGGGCAGATCCTGTCGTGCGACGAACGCGTCGCAGCCGGCCTCGTACGCGCGAATCATCTCGTCCGCGCCCGACGTGTCGTCGACGTAGACGACGACGGGGACCAGCGCACGTTCGGGGATCGCCTTGAGGCGCCGACAGACCTCGCAACCGTCGACGCCCGTCGCGAGTCGGGCATCGACGAGAACGGCGTCGAACGCACCGTTGCGCGCCTCGATGAGGCCTCGTGCACCGTTCTCCACGACCACGAGCTCGTACCCAGCCTCCGTCAGCCGGCTGCGCAGGATCAGGCGACGGCCTGAATCCTCGTCGATCACGAGCAAGCGACTCATGACTGGATTACCTCGAGAGCAGACGCGCGGGGGGGGCGCATCGAGACCGTTGCCGAGCGTCGGGAAGGGACGACGACGGAGACCGAACACTCCGCGTCGCGAGCCTACTGCCGGATCGAGAGCATGAGAAGTCTCTCGCGGGCGCGTGATTTCGCTCCGAAATGCGACCTCGAAGGCGAGGACGCGCGCGACGGCGTCACGAGTCGCGCTCGTGCGCGTCGGCGCTGGTGGGCGATGAGGGATTCGAACCCCCGGCTTCCTCCATGTAAAGGAGGCACTCTACCGCTGAGTCAATCGCCCCGAGCAGCAACCACGACCCCCCGCTATCCTGCCGCGCCCGAGTCGCAACGGCGAGACCCGATTCTGCCGAACGCCGCACCGTCGCGATTCCAACCCCCACGATTCCTCTCGAGACACCACCTCATGCGCATTGCCGTCGTCGGTACGGGCTACGTCGGCCTGGTTGCCGGAACTTGCTTCGCCGAGAGCGGGAACACCGTCGTCTGCATCGACATCGATCAAGCCAAGGTCGACGGGCTGAAACGCGGGGTCGTGCCCATCTACGAGCCGGGCCTCGAGGAGCTCCTGGAGCGCAACGTCCGCGACGGCCGGCTGAGCTTCACCACGAACTACGCCGAGGGCATCGCACGCGCCGAAGTCGTGTTCATCGCCGTGGGCACGCCGCCCGGTGAGGACGGCAGCGCAGACCTGAAGTACGTCTTGAGCGCGGCCCGGGAGATCGGACGGCACCTCACGGGCTATGCCGTCGTGGTGGACAAGTCGACGGTTCCAGTCGGGACGGCGAAGAAGGTCTCGGCGGCGATCCGCGAGACGGCGAAGCAGCCTTTCGACGTCGTCAGCAACCCGGAGTTCCTGAAGGAAGGCGCGGCGATCGACGACTTCCTGAAACCCGACCGGGTCGTCATCGGGTCGGACTCCAAGCGCGCCGCCGAGGTCATGGAAGAGCTCTACGCGCCCTTTGTGCGCACGGGCAATCCCATCTTGCACATGGACATCGCCTCGGCCGAGCTGACGAAGTACGCCGCCAACGCGATGCTCGCCACGCGAATCTCGTTCATGAACGAGATCGCGAACATCTGCATGCGCGTCGGAGCCAGCATCGACCACGTGCGCAAGGGCATCGGTTCGGACGCACGCATCGGCTCGCGATTCCTCTTCGCGGGTGTCGGCTACGGCGGATCGTGCTTCCCGAAGGACGTGCAGGCCGTCGTGCGCACGGCAGCCGAGCTCGGATACGACTTCAAGATCCTGCAGGCCGTCGAGGCGGTCAACGAGAAGCAGAAGCACTTGCTCGTCGAGATGGTGCAGAAGCACTTCGGCAAGGACCTGAAGGGCCGGCGGTTCGCCGTGTGGGGCCTCGCGTTCAAGCCGAACACGGATGACATGCGCGAGGCGCCGGCGGTCGTCGTGATCGAGGGGTTGCTCGCGGCGGGTGCTCAGGTCACGGCGTACGACCCCGAAGCGATGGACGAGTGCAAGAAGCGGCATCTCGGTGACAAGATCGAATACGCGGACGTGCCGATGGCGGCGCTCGACGGCGCGGATGCGTTGGTGCTCGTGACGGAATGGAACGAGTTCCGTCGGCCGGATTTCGAGGCGGTCAAGGCGGGGCTGAAGACTCCGGTCGTGTTCGACGGAAGGAACATCTACTCGCGGGCGACGCTCGAAAGGCTCGGGTTCACGTACCACGGGATCGGTTGCTGATCGGGGAGCGCGGGTGCGGAGATGGACTCCGCACCCACGCGGAACCGGAGAACCATTGGACGTCACTGCAGCACGACACGATGCGCTTCGGCAGTCTTCATTCCTCGCGCTGACGCGCTTCGGAGATAGCCCGCGCCAACTCTTCGATCGCGCGCATGTTCGACAGCGCGGCCCGCACGCGTTCACCGAGTCGCGACTCCTCCTGCGCCGCTTCCGCGAGCTTCTCGTTGGCGCGCGCCAGCACGCCGGCTGCTCCCTCGAGGTCGGCGCGCGCGACGAGTTCCTGCGCCCACTGATCGTGAGCCCGGATTCGATCGAGCGGATCGTCGGCCGAGTCCGCGACGCGCGTCCACGTCCGGATCGCGTCCGCGGAACGGCCCATGCCGGCGAGAACGCTCGCGGTCCACAGCGACGCGTCGTCGCGCTGACCGTGTCCGGCTGCCGCATCCGCGATGACGGCTTCGTAGGCGGAGAGTGCCTGAGGCAGGCGCTTCGCGCGTCGTTCCAAGTGGCCGAGTTCGAGCGCGCCGCGCACGCGCCACGGCGTGTCGGCGCCGCGCTCGCGTGCCACACCGTACTCGGCTCGCGCGGACTCGATGTCCCCCGACTGGCGCAGGAGATCGGCACGGCGGAACGCGGCTTCGGCGCACGACCCGGCGTCGCCACCGAAGTGCTCACGAACGGCCCGGTACGCGTCCGCGGCGCGGATGCGGGCGACCTTGCGCGCCGGCTCCTCGACGCTGCGCAGTCCGCGACGCAACTCGTCGGCGAAATCGAGTTGAGCGCGCGCCGTCTCGAGCTTGGGCACGGACGACACGGCGTCCTTCGGAACGAGTTTCACAGCGTCGACCACGAGCGGAGGCGGCGCGAGCGCACTGACGTGCGGAAAAGATCCCGACGCGAGAGACAGGACACAGACGATCTCGAACCACATGGGACTATCCTCCGGGGCGGACTCGCGCCCCGTCCTCGGACAACGAGCCCGACCGCGCGCGGGCGCACGGCGCGCCACCTGCGGATCGGGGTTCGAACACGACGCCGTCGATCGACGGCCAGTCGAGATCGGGATCGAGCGCGAAGCGCTGGATCAGCGCCCGCGTCAGGCGTCGGCGAGCACGAAATACGCGGTGTTTCGAGGCCTGAACGCACGATCCCTCGCACACGGCACCCGCCTGCGCCTGCACGGCGCGGCCCATCGGCCCACGCGACAGGAGCCCGCGGTCGACCGCGTCCAGAGACGTGATCGCCGCGTCGAGGTGTTGGATCGCCGCGCGGCGCTCGACGGAAACTCCGGACAGCACGATCCAGGCGTCGTCCGTCGTCTCGCCGGGCACTTCCTCACGACCCTCGATCCCGAGCAGGAACTCGTCGTCGATCTCCGCGCGCGGCAGGCGGCGTTCACGACGCCGCCGATCGCGCAAGACGTTCAGCGCGATCCGCAGGATCCACGTGCGCAACCGCGCTGGATCGGCGAGATGCAGGCGGAATCGCGCCGCGCGGAGCAGCGTTTCCTGCGCCGTGTCCTCGATCTCCGCGTCGTCCCGCAAGAAGCGCCGCAAGTAGCCGACGACCAAGGGTCGCAGGTCGCAGAGTCCGTTCCAGCTCGTCGTGATCGTCTCGATTTCGTGCACGTCCTTCTCCTCGCGTGGTCAGCGAGGAGGAGACGTGCGAGCCGACTTCCACGCCGATTCCACGACGTTCGCGGCGCGCTCCGCGAGGGGTGCCTCGGAGGACGGATCGGTGGTTCGGCGTCAACGGCCGCGCGCGCCGTTCGCCCAGGGCCGAGTATCTCGTTCGCGCAGCAACGTCGACGCCGACGATTCGCCGTTTCGGCGGACGACGGGAATTGCGCACGCGAGGCCGATCCCTCGGCCAGCACGCGCGGAGCGATCAGTCGCGGACGAACTCGCGCACGACCATCGACCGTGCGAGCTCGTCCGCGCGCGCCTGCCCGCCCCACTGCGCCACGAGGTCGAGCGCGAACGCCATCGCCGTTCCCGCGCCTTGGCTGGTCGTCACGCCCCCATCGCGAACGACGGCGCGATCCTCGACCACTCGGACGCCCGTGAGCGCGGCGCGAACCGACGGAAATGCCGTGGCCTTGCGGCCGGCCAGGATCCCCGCTGCGTGGAGCACGATCGGTGCGGCGCAGATCGCGGCGACTGGTCGCTCACTCGCCGCGAAGCTCCGCACCGCTTCGAGGACACGCGGATCCGCCGCGAGATTGCGCGTGCCCGGTTGACCGCCGGGCAGGACGAGCGTGTCGAACGCGCGCGCATCGATCGACGCCCAATCGATATCCGCCATCACCGTGATGCCGTGAGCGCCGCGCACGGGCCCGGGCACGAGCGAGGCCGTGGTCACGGTGAACTCCGCGCGCCGCAGGACGTCGACGATCGTCGCGAACTCGATCTCCTCGAAGCCTTCGGCGAGGGGCACGAGCACGCGGAGAGAGGTCATGCGTGAATGGTCCGCGGATCCGCGCTCGGCCGCAAGATTGCTGTCCGGCGTGGCGAGCGCGGAGCCGCGAGTCGGGCCACGGTCGTTGGCCCGCCACGCTTTCCTCTCCGTCCTCGGGCGCTGGTGCTCTCCGAACCGCTCGCCTACCCTCGCAACATGCTCACGAACCTCGCGATCGCTCTCGGACTGGCTCAAGCGCCGAGTCCTGCGCCGACCATCGATGTCGCGGCCATTCTCGAGCCGATCCGCGTCGAACACGACATGCCGGGCCTGGTGGCCGCGATCATCGACGTCGAAGGCGTCGTCGCGATCGGAGCGTGCGGTGTGCGCGAACGCGGCAACGCGGCGAAGCTCGAGATCACCGATCGCATGCACCTCGGTTCGTGCACGAAGTCGATGACGGCCACGCTCGCGGCGGTGCTCGTCGAGGCGAAGAAGCTGGCATTCGAGACGACGGTCGGCGAGTCGTTCGCGGACTGGAGCACGGATATCCACGCGGATTGGAAACCGGTCACGCTCGAACAACTTCTCACGCACCGCGCCGGCGCATCGGGTGACATCGAGCCGAAGCTGTGGGCTCGACTCTTCGAATCGAGCGATGCGCCGCGTGCCCAGCGCGAGCAACTCGCGCGCAGTGTCTTCGGGATGGCGCCCCAGTTCCCTCCCGGGACGAAGTTCGAGTACTCGAACGCCGGCATCGCGATCGCGGGCCTCATGCTGGAGCGCGCTGCTGATCAGGATTTCGAAGCGCTGATGAGCGCGCAGCTCTTCGCGCCGCTCGGCATGCAGCGCGCCGGCTTCGGTCCGCCGGGAACGAAGGCGGGAATCGACGAGCCCCGCGGACATCGCTCGGACGGGAAGCCCGTCGGAATCGGACGCGGCGCCGACAATCCGCCCGCGATCGCGCCGGCGGGCCGCGTGCACGCTCCGCTCGAGGAATGGGGCAGCTACGCGGCGCTCCATCTGCGCGGCGCGAAGGACGGCGGACTCGGAATGACGCCCGCGGCATTCACGCGCATGCACGCGCCGCCGAACGACGGGCTCGACGCCTACGCGATGGGTTGGATGTCACTGGAGCGAACATGGGGCGGGCGCGTCCTCACGCATTCGGGCTCGAACACGATGTGGTTCTGCGTCGCGTGGCTCGCGCCGGAGAAGGGCTTCGGCGTGCTCGTGGCGATGAACCAGGGTGGTGAAGCGGCGACGAAGGCGGCGGATGCCGCCGCGGGAGCGCTGATCGGCGCCTGGACGAAACGCGCGGAGGTTCCGCGGTGAACGAGCCTGAAAAGGTGCTCGTCTCCGCCTGTCTACTCGGCCGCGAGTGTCGCTACGACGCACGTGTGAACACGGACCGTCCGTTGATGGACGAACTCGTGTCGGCCGGACTCGAGCCCGTCGCGTTCTGCCCCGAGGAGCATGGAGGTCTCGGAACTCCCAGACCGCCCGCGTGGATCGAGCGCGAATCCGCGGCCGCTGTGCTCGATGGTCGGGACCGCGTCGTCACCGATCGGGGCGTCGACGTGACCGCGGAGTTCGTGCACGGAGCCGAGGGCGCGCTCGATCTGTGCCGAGTCCACGGGATCACGCGTGCGTTCCTGAAGGCGCGATCGCCGTCGTGTGGTTCGTCCCAAACGCACGTCGCGCACGAACTCGTCGACGGTCGCGGCGTCACCGCTGAGCTGCTCCATCGTCACGGAGTGTCCGTGACTTCGGTCGAGGGTCGACGCGACTGAGGGCTCTCAGGGCCGCGCTGCGCGCGTCGATTTCGATTCGGCCGTTCGCTCGCGCGACGCGGCGATCTAGGTCACCGCCGGACAGCAGCGAAGACTCGAAACGCGTGGTAGTTTCGGCGTCCTTCCCCGCGCTCGCTTCCCGCGTCGCGACCCCGTTCCAGAGATTCACCTGGGCGCTTGCCCCCCCCCGTTCCCATGAGCGACTTCCGCTCGATCGTCGGCGTTCGTTCCCATCGTCTCGCGGCCTCGATGGCGCTGCTCGCCGGCGCGATCGTCTTTGCCGGCTGCGGCGGAGGCGGCAGTGGCAGCACGGCCCCGACCGCTCAAACCCTCACGGCGTCGTTCACGTTCACGAACGCGTCGGGGCCGCGCCCACTCGACGTCCAGTTCACGAACTCGAGCTCGGGTAATCCGACGACGTTCGCTTGGGACTTCGGTGACGGATCCACTTCGATCGAGCGCGATCCGAGCCATCGCTACGAAACGCCCGGCACGTTCACCGTGCGCCTCGAAGCGTCCGGCGCTCTGGGCGTCGATGACTTCGTCGCGACGAACGCAATCCGCGTCACCGCACCGCTGACGGATGCGAGCTTCGAGTCGCAACTCGCGGGATCCGCTCCGAACGGCGCGTTCGTTCCGTTCTACGGAGCCGGCGCAGCGAGCGGCATCCTCGTGCGCAGTGCGGCAACGGGCGCCGACGGCCCGATGCCCTCCGACGGATCGCTGTGGTGCGAGATCGGAGCGGACTCGACGAGCACCACGCTCCCGCCGAGTGAAGGAGCCGGCTCGACACCGCGCACGGGAGCGGGCTTCGCCGTGGAGTTCACGTTCCCCCAGGGACGCAGCGTGATCCAGCTCGACGCGCTGTTCCTCTCCGCGGAGCCCTTCGCGGCGACGGCGCGCAACGACTGGATGAGCATCGACCTCTCCAACGGCGCGTGGACGAAGAACGTGTTCCGCCGCGACACGTTCGCAGGGTTCGGTAGCGCATCGGACATCCACGTCGACCTTCTAACGACACCTCTCGAGCGCGTCACGGCGGATCTGGCCGAGCTCTTCGTCGGTTCCGATGTGACGACGCCGTTCGTACTCACCGTCCAAGTCGGGAACGGCGGCGACGGCACGGCACCGTCGCGCGGCTACGTCGACGCGGTTCGATTCGAGCTACCGGGAGCGAGCGTGGGCGTGAACTTCACGGGTGCTCCCACGCTCGTCGAGGCGGGTCTGCCCGTGCAATTCGTTCAGCTCTCGAGCGGCGGTCCGACCACGTTCAGTTGGGACTTCGGCGACGGCACGGCGTCCTCGTTCGCGGCTCCGGCACACGTTTACGCGAATCCGGGCGTGTACGACGTGACGCTGCGCGCGGCGGCGGACTCTGCGGCCGGCGTCCTCGTGCGCCCGGACTACGTGACCGTGTTCGCGCCGAGTGGAGACGTCGACTTCTCGGCGTCGCCGAACCCGGCGGCGACCGGGACCGCGCTGACGTTCACGAACCTCTCGAACGGACCGTTCGTCGAATTCACGTGGAGCTTCGGTGACGGCGGCAGTCTCGTGCAGCCCGCGGGCAGTCCGACGGCCGTTCACACCTACACGTCCGCCGGCAACTACTCGGTGCGCCTGACCGGCCGGTTCGCGAACCAGACGACTGTCAGCCAATTCAAGCCGGACTACGCGCGCGTCCAGGATTCGCCTGCAATCCAGACGCAGCCACAAGGCCAGACCGTCGTCCTCGGGCAGCCCGCGACGTTCCAAGTCACGGCCACGGGCACGGCGCTGCACTACGAGTGGTTGCGACTCGGCGTCGTCGTCCCGGGAGCTCCCGACCTGCCCACGTACACGACGCATCCGACCACGGCGGCCGACGACGGCGTTCGCTACGGCGTGCGCGTGTTCAACGAAGTCGGGTCGGTGCAATCGAACTCGGCAACACTCGATCTCGTGACTGCGCCCGTGGTCACCATCCCTCCGCAGGCAGCGACCGTCGGCGCAGGGATGCCGGCCACGTTCAACGTCATCGCGAGCGGCATCGGCCTCTCGTATCAGTGGCAGCGCAACACCGTGCCGATTCCGGGAGCACCGAACTCGCCCTCGTACACGACGCCGAACACGACGCTCGCGGACAACGGCGCCGTGTATCGCGTGCGCGTTTCGAACGCAGCCGGGTCGACGACGAGCAACGGCGCGATCTTGACGGTGATCGGGCCGCCGGCGATCACGCAGCATCCGGCCAGCCTGTCCGTGAATGCGGGCCAGAATGCGCAGTTCACGGTGACCGCGACCGGTACCGGGCTCGCGTTCGAGTGGCAACGGAACGGTGTCACGATCCCGGGCGCGCCGAACGCCCCGACGTACGTGCTCGCCAATGTCACGGGGCCGGACAACGCCGCGATCTTTCGCGTGCGCGCCACGAACCTGGGTGGTTCCGTGACCAGCAACCCGGCGACGCTCACCGTCTTCACGACGCCGGCGATCACCCAGCACCCGGCCAATACGACCGTGAACGTGGGACAAGCGGCGACGTTCCAGGTGACGGCCACCGGCGGTGGTCTCGCGTACCAGTGGCAGCGGAACGGTGTGGCGATCCCGGGCGCGCCGAGCGCGGCTTCGTACACGACGGGAGCGACCGTCGCGGGTGACAACGGCGCGACGTATCGCGTGCGCGTCTCGAACGCGGCTGGTTTCGTCGTGAGCAACGAGGCGACGTTGACGGTGACGAATGCGCCGGTCATCACGGTCGATCCGGTCGACGTCAACGTCGCGGCCGGCACGTCGGCGACGTTCCTAGTCGTCGCCACGGGCACTGGGCTCAGCTACCGGTGGGAAGTCGACCTCGCGGGTGTGCCCGTCGCTTACGTGCCGATCCCCGGAGCCATGGCGACGAGCGTGCAGGTGATCACGGCGGCTTCCGACAACGGGAACCGCTATCGCTGTGTCGTGACGAACACGGCCGGGAGCGACACGAGTTCGGGTGCGCTTCTCACCGTCGTCTCGCAACCCGTGATCACCCAGAATCCGGCGAACGCGGCCGTCAATGTCGGTCGACCGGCGTCCTTCACGATCGCGGCGACGGGCGGCGGTCTGTCGTACGCGTGGCTGCGCAACGGAGCGGTGATCGCCGGGGCGCCTAACTCACCGTCCTACACGATCGGTGCGACGGTCGCGGGCGATCACGATGCGCACTTCTCGTGCCGCGTCACGAACCTCGCTGGAAACGCGACCAGCACGGAAGCGACGTTGACCGTCTACGCAGTACCGGTCATCACGCAGTCGCCCGCGAATCAGACGGTGAACGTGGGACAAACGGCCACGTTCTCGGTGATCGCGACTGGTGTCGGTCTCGCGTATCAATGGCAGAAGAACAGCGTCGCGATACCGGGTGCTCCGAACGCGCCGATGTACACGACTGCGGCGACCGTGGCGGGAGACAACGGTTCCACCTATCGCGTGCGAGTGTCGAATCCCGCAGGGAACTTGTTCAGCTCGTCCGCGACTCTCTCCGTCGTAGCGTCGCCGGTCATCACGGGCCAACCGACCGACCGCATCGTCGCGGCCGGCAGCAGCGTGTCGTTCATGGTCACGGCGACCGGGTTGAATCTCACCTACCAGTGGTTCCGCGACCTTCCGACCGCCGGCGACGACTTTACCTTGGTCGGTGGCGCGACTTCCGCCATGTACGGATTCACCGCGGGAGCGGGCGACAACGGGAATCGCTATCGCTGCACGGTCACGAACTCAGCTGGATTCATGACGAGCTCGGCGGCTTCGCTCACCGTGGTCGTGGCACCGGTGATCACGCTGAACCCGGTGAGCGTGCAGGTGAACGTGGGCCAAGCGGCCTCGTTCACGGTCGCGGCCACGGGCGGCGGCCTCACGTACCAGTGGCGCAGGAACGGATCACCGATTCAGGGCGCGCCGAACTCGCCCACGTATCCGATCACGGCGACGGTGGCCGGTGATCACGGCGCCCAGTTCGCTTGCCGCATCTTCAATCTGGCCAACGAAGCGACCAGCACCGCGGCGCTGCTCACCGTCGTGACAGCACCGTCGATCACCCAGAATCCGTCGAACGTCTCGGTCGTGGCCGGGCAGACGGCGACGTTCCAGATCCAAGCCAGCGGTCTGAACCTCGCGTACCAGTGGCAAGTCGACTTGCCGACGGCCGGCGATGCTTTCAATCCCATCCAGGGAGAGACCGCGAGCAGCTATTCGTTCACTGCGGCATCCGGTGACGACGGCAAGCGCTACCGCTGCAGTGTCTCGAACACCGTCGGCACGATTCCGAGCAGCGCCGCTCTGCTGACGGTCGTGTTCGCACCGTCGATCACGCAGAACCCGTCGAACCAGACGGTGACCGCCCCGACGGCTGCGACGTTCCAAGTCGCCGCGATCGGAGGGTCGTTGTCCTACCAGTGGCGCTTCGCGACCGCGGCAGCACCCTCCAGCTACGGCAACGTGAACGGAGCGACGAGCGCAATGCTGTCATTGAACCCGACGAACACCACGCAGACGGGCAATCGGTACCTGTGCCGAGTCACGAATGCGGCGGGTACGATCGACAGCAGCTTCGCGACGCTCACCGTGAACGGGCCGCCGACGTTCACGCTGAATCCGAGCGACCAGACGATCCTCGTGAATCAGAGCGCCACATTCCAAGCGCTCGCTGTAGGCCCGGGACCGATCACCTACCAATGGCGTAGGCGCGCGAACTCCACGAGCATTTGGCTAACCATGGATGGAGCGACGAGCAGTCAACTCATCTGGTCCAACGTCAATTCTCAGACGGAACCCGGCTTCAACGGCCACCAGTTCAGTTGTGTGGCCTCGAATAGTTTCGGTCCGACACCGAGCAGTACTGCCACTTTGTCGCTCACGCTCGAGTTCGATCGGCTCTACACGACGTTCGACACCTTCGGGACGTGCACGGCTTGCCACAGCGCCGCCGGGCAGGCGACGAATGGCAATCTGAATCTCGGCACGGTGGCCACTGCGCTGTTCGACCTGAAAACGGAAGCCCTCCCGGTGACCTCGTGCGTTCCGAACGGACGACGTGTCCAACCCTTTTCCGCCACGAACAGCCAGCTCTACAAGCGCGTCTCGGGCACGACATGCGGGTCGCAGATGGGCACCGGTTCGTTCGGCACGCTGGAGGCGCTCCAGCGCAACCGGATCCAGTTTTGGATCGATCAGGGCGCAGCCGACTGAGCTACGACTTCCGAGATTCCTCGCGCCGCTCGATCGCCTGAGCGGGGGCGCGAACCTGCGTGGGAAGGCCGTGAGAAGATCGAGCTTGCGGGCCTTCAGGATCTCGTGGCGCGGCTTCGCACCTGCCACGAGCCCGTGATTCCCCTCACGGCTCGTGGCAGTCGACAGGTCATCGCGGATTCGTCGCCCACACCTCGAGCCCCGGGCTGAACGCGCGGTCGTCGAGTTCGAGGAGGCCGACGATCGCGCGCGCGATGTCCTCGCTGGTGAGCTTGCTCGGATTCGGGTCCTTCCGCTTCGCGCGGCCGGCGTGCACGCCGAAGTCGTTCTGCACTTCGCTCGGATCGACTTGCATGACGCGCACGTTCGAGGTGCGCAGCTCGGCGCGCCAGCACTCGGTCAGCGCCGTCAGCGCGAACTTGGACGCACAGTAGGCGGATCCGCCGGCGAATCCGCGTCGCGCGGCGGTCGAGCCGACGTTGACGATCGTCCCGCGCTTCGCGGTCACGAATCGGCGCGCACAGGCGCGGCCCACGAGGAACGCACCCAGCGTGTTCGTCTCGAACGTGCGGCGGAAGTCTTCAGTGATCGTTTCGACGAGCGGAGCGAACGTGCCGAGACCGGCGTTGTTCACGAGCACGTCGAGGCCGCCCAGGCTCTGCGCTGCGTCCTCGACGAGCCGCTCGACTTCGTCCTCGCGCGAGACGTCGCAGCGGAAAGGGACGGCGCCGATCGCGAGCGCGGTTTCGCGGACGCGTGCCTCCGTGCGGCCGCAGATCGCGACCTTCGCACCGCGCTCGATGAGCAAGGCCGCCGTCGCTCGTCCGATGCCCGTCGCTCCACCCGTGATCAGTACTCGTGCGCCTTTCGTGTCCATGGCGCACACGCTACTCGATGGCACGGCGTGAACACGGCGCTCGAACAGGCCTGGTGGCGCTCACGAGCTTCCGCGGATGACGCGGCCCGCGATCAGCCATCACCTCGAGCTCGCGGCCCACGCTCGCCTGATCACGGAACCGTAGCCACGTCGACGGGCGTCGCACCGAGCACGCGCACGATCTCCTTCGGATCGAGCGCGATCAGGAATCCACGTCGACCGCCGTTCAGGTGAACGCGCGGCAGATCCAAGATCGTGCGTTCGACGTAGACCGGCATCGCGCGCTTCGTCCCGAATGCGCTCGTGCCGCCGACTTGGTATCCGGAGTGCTTGTCGGCGACTTCGGGCGCGCAGGGCTGCACGCTGCGTGCACCGATCTGACGCGCGAGGCTCTTCGTGCTGACCTGACGGTCGCCGTGCATGAGCACGATGATCGGCGAGCGCTCGTCATCCTCCATGATCAGCGTCTTGACGACCGTGTGTTCGTCGACGCCGAGCTCGCGCGCCGACACCGCCGTGCCGCCCTTTTCCTCGTAGCGATACGGGTGCTCCGTGTACGCGACGCCGTGGGCGCGCAACACGCGCTCGGCCTGGGTCACCATCGTCGTGCGCTCGCCCGAACGCGTGCCGCGTCAGGGAAGCCAGGAAACTTCGAAACCATTGGTGAGGTTGTAGGTCGCCGTCGTGCAGAACGGAGCCGCGTTGCGATACCACGCTTGGTAGTAGCGCACGTCGCCGCCGAGCGGGACGCCGCTTTGCAAGGACAGGAGCGGAGCGCCGGGAACTCCGAAACCCCAGGTCGCGATGCCGTTCGCCGAGTGACGCGTCGCGAGTCGCACGATGTTGCCGCCGACACAACGCAGCCCGTCACCGAACGTGGTCCCGGAACCACCGTTCACCTTCGAGGATCCGAGCAGGAACGCGACGACCGTGTTCGTGGGCAGTCCGCGTACGACGAGCGCGAGTGTGTCGACGTTCGTCCGCGGTCGACCGGCGCCGTCGAGGACCGCGCCGTCGGTCTCAGCGTTCGGACATCCGGCTTGCCAATCTCCGACGCCGCACGGACACGCGCCGGCCGTGCCATCGCCCGAGCAGAACCTGCTGCCCGTGGTGCAGCCGTCGACGAGGACGTCGTTCACGCTGTTCTGATCGAGACCTGCGAGGTCATCACCGGAGTACGAGAACGCGCAGCGATCACCCGCAGCCGAAATCGACACCGCGAACACGTCTTGTTGGGGCTGCGCGATCCCGTTCCCGGGAACGAAGAGCTCCGTCGTCCCCGCCGCGCGATCGCGGCGGAAAACGTCGCGTTTTCCGTTCCAATCGTTGGGAGCGAGGTCGGTCGCCGCGCTCGTGAACACGGCGAAGCGACCATCGGCGGACAGGACCGGGATCCCGGCACCTTCCGGGCTCTGCGCACCGGTGGACGACACGTTCACACGATCGATCGATCCGCTCGAGCGATCGACGACGAAAGCATCGCCCACTCCATTCGTGTCGCCCTGAACGAGGTTCTCGGCCGTGCTCGAGAAGCTCGCGAATCGCCCGTCGCTCGTCACAACGCCGAGGTCCGTCCAACCGTTCGGAACGCCGCCGCCAGGGCCGCTCACGAGGAGCGACGTCATCCCCGTCCAGCGATCGCGCACGAAAACGTCCATCGAAGCGTTCGTGTCACCGGCGACCAAGTTCGTCGCCATGCTCCCGAAGAACACGTAGCGGCCGTCAGCGGTGGCGAACGAGGCCAGTGTTCCCGAGCCGCTCATGTCGTCGCCCTCGATGCCCGCGGAGGAGACGCTGACGCGCTCGAGGGTCCCGAGGGTCCGGTCGAAGAAGAAGACGTCGCGCACGGCGTTCGTGTCGAGCGCGACCAAGTTGGTCGCCCAACTCACGAAGAGGACGTAACGCGATCCGCCGGCGAACGTCGCTCCGAACGAGGGTCCGTCACCTTGGACGCCGCCGGGACCATCGCTCACGCGCTCGATCGTGCCGGTCACTCGATCGCGCACGAACACGTCGAGCGCGCCGTTCACGTCGCCCGACACGAGGTTCGTGGCCGCCGTGTGGAACGCGACGAAGCGCCCATCGTCGGAGAGGACGGGGTACGCGCTCGACGCGTCGCTCTCGATGCCGCCGGGACCGAGGTTCACGCGCTCGATCGTGTCGGCGCGCAGGTCGGAGACGAAGACGTCTGCGACGCCGTTCGTGTCGCCCGGGACGAGGTTCGTCGCGGCGGAGACGAAGACGACGTAGCGACCATCGGGCGTGATCGACGCTTGCGTCGAAGCACCATCGCCTTCGACGCCGGACGCGTCGAGGCTCACGCGTTCGATGCCGCAGGTCTGCGCGAGCACGCTCGGAGCGAGCAGCGGCAGCAGGCAGAGGATCGTGCTCGTGCGCACGGCCCCGATCCTACGCCCTGCGGCCGACCACGACGACGTGGAACCCGAGGAGCGAGAGCCCCGGGATCGCGCACACGACCCGGTCGATCCCCAGGAAGCCACGCGTGATCCAGGCGTTCCCCGGGACGTACTTCAGGATGCCCAGATGGTCGGGAAAGCCCGCGAAAACGTAAGCCAGGAACCCGTACTTCTTCACGGTCGCGACCTCGAAGCCGGCCTTCTCGCACAGGAGGACGATCCCCTTCCGTGTGAAGCCCTGATCGCCCTCGTCGAAATGCGGGCTCTTCCTGTACAGGACGAACCGCGCGAACCGGATCAGCGGGTTGTCGTTGCACGGTTCGCTCATGACGAGCACGCCGCCGGGTCGCAGGGTGCGCCGACAGTTCGCCAAGAAACCGACGTGATCGCGCGTGTGGTGCAGGCTGCCTTTGCAGAACACGACGTCGAAAGCCCCGTCCTGGAACGGCAGCTTTTCGGCGTCGCCGGTGACGAGGCGCGCGCCGGGCACGTACTGTTCGCTGACGAGCAACATGTCGTGGCTGATGTCGAGCCCGACGGCTCCCGGGAGTTTCGCCGACAGCTCGGCCAGGAAGAACCCGGTTCCGCAGCCGATGTCGAGCACGGCGCGCGAGCCCTTCGGAGCGTGCCCGATCATCTCGGCGTGCCAGTCTTGCTGGAAAAGTCGCGAGAACTCGAACCCGTAGCGGTACGCGTAACGAGGCGCGAGCGCCTTGTGCAGGTCGATCTGAGCTTCTGCGTTCGACGTCGCCATGCGAAGCCCGGAAGTCTAACTCCTCCCCCCGGGGGAGATCTGCGACGCGTCGGTGATCAGGGCGCGAGATCGCGACCCTCGGGCGGTCCGCAAGGTGTGAAGTTCCTTCCGTGTGCGGTGCAGAAGCGCTCGGTCTCGCGGCGATTCAGCGCCGATCGAGGCATCCCGCTCGACCCGCGGCGCGATCACGATCCAGCGCGCGAACCGAGTCGGTCGAAGGAACCAGCACGAATCGCGGTCACCGGCGGCCGCCCCATCGGCACGGTCGCGCATCGCGCTAGGATCCCCGCCTGTGTTCAAGAGCGTCGGCAGCACATGGATCCTGAACGTGCTGCAAATCGCTTCCGTATTGGCGCTCTCGCCGTACGTGATCGCACGGCTCGGTGACGGGCCGAACGGCGTCTGGGTCACGATCGTCTCGTTCACCGGATTGATCGGACTGCTCATCCTCGGCATCCCGATGGCCACCGTGCGCTTCGTCGCCGAGGCCGTGGCCAAGAAGGATCAGCCCAAGAAGGACGCGGCCGTCTCGACGTGCCTAGCGATCTGCATCCTGCTCGGCGGGGCGGCGCTCGTCGTCGGCCTGATCCTCTGGTGGTTGTTCGACGCGCGCTACCTCACCGGCGAGCTGACTTTCGGGATGGACGCGTCCAGCATCCAAGGAGCGCGCATCGCGTTCGCGGTCGTCGTCGCACAGATCGCGCTCGGCTTCGCGATGCGCCTACCCCACGGGATCCTCGACGCCCACGGCGACTTCGTCGCGCGCAACGCCATCATGGCCGGCGAGATCGCGTTCCGCTCGGTCGCGACTTTCGCGGTGCTCGCGTGGAGCCCGACATTGCCCGCGCTCGCCGGCGTACTCATGGTCTCGTCACTCGTGGAGTTCGCGACGGCGATCCTGGTTCTGAAGCGCCGACATCCCGACGTGCGCTTCTCGCTCGCGGCCTACGATCGCACGCTCGTGCGGCGCATTTTGGCGTTCAGCGTGTGGGCCTTGCTGCTCAACGTCGGCGCGCTCCTCGCGTTCCGCATCGATGCTCTCGTCATCGGCGCCTCCCTCCCGGCCGAAGCGGCGACGCAGTTCGACGTCGGGAACAAGTTCTTCGAACCCTTGACCAGCCTCGTCGTGGCGGTCTCGGCCGTCATCCTGCCGCACGCGACGAAGCTGCAGACGACCGGCAGCGGGCACGAGTTGCGCGCGGACTTCTTGAAGTGGTCGAAGATCTGTCTCTCGCTCGCGTTGCTGGTCGGCCTCTACTTGTTGGTCCTCGGTCCGGCGTTCCTCGGCGCTTGGGTCGGCGAACGTTTCGTCGAACCCTCAGGCCCTGTTCTCCAAGTCTTGATGTTGTCGTTCCTCGTCTGGCTGCCCGTGCGCGGCGTGGCCATCGCGGTCCTCTTCGGACTCGGGAAACCACGCGCGGCGGCAATGGGATTCTTGGTCATGGGTGCCGCGAATCTCGGCCTCAGCGTGATCCTCGTCGGGCCACTCGGCATCCTGGGCGTCGCGTTGGGCACCGCCGTTCCGAACGTCTTCTTCGCGATCTACGTGCTCGTCCTCGCTTGCCGCGAGGTCGGCGTCACGGCTCGTGAGTACGTCGCCTACGTGATCACGCGGGCCGCGCTCGGAGCGCTCGTTCCGCTCACAGCGCTGATCCTGATCCGCCAACTGCTCGATCCCCGGGACATGCCGGCTCTTCTCGCCTCGGGCGTCCTCATGACGGCGATTTTCGCCGTCACGTGGCTCGTTTTCGTCTACCGCGACGATCCGTTCCTCGACGTGCGTGGTCTCCTCGCACGAACGCGAACGAACGGCTCGGGAGGAGTGCGTTGAGCACGCTTTCGTGGATCGCGGGAGGCGTGGCCGGGGCCATCGGCCTTGGCGTGTTGGCCGAGTTCGCCGCCCGCGCGCTGCTGACGCGCTACGGTCGCTACTACGTCTGGGCGCCCGGCTCGCGCGTGCGCCTCGAACTCGAGAGGAGCACGTTGCCGACGCTCGAGCCCGTGGCCACGCACGCGATCAACACCGCTGGCGAGCGCGGCGACGAACCGCCGGGCAGCGAGGGGACTTTCCGCGTGCTCATCGTCGGTGGCAGCGCCGCGGAGTGCTACTACCTCGATCAGCGCACTCAATGGCCGAGCGTGGTCCAAGACGCGCTTTCGAGGCCGGAAAACCTCGCGCGCCTCGGTGCACGCCGCGTCCACGTCGGGAACATCGCGCGCTCCCTCGTGACCGCGCGACACGTCGATCGAATCCTCGAACGCACGCTCGATCGCTATCCGCGGCTCGACGCGATCGTCTTCCTCGTCGGCGCCAGCGATGCCGTCACATGGATGGAGCACGGGATGCCGCAGACGATCGACGAAGGCCCGATCCCGGCGAGCCAGGTCTTCGCGCAACATCCGGAAGGTCCGTTCGCGTGGACGCCGAAGCGCGCCGCGCTGCGACGCATCGCTTCGGGCTTGAAACGCCGGGTTTTGAAGCCCGTCGATGTGAAGGAGCGCGCCGGCAAGCGACTCGCCGAGGTGCGCGCGATGCGGGCTGCCGCGACGACGCTGGTGCGCACGCCGCCCGACACGAAGGCGATGGTCGATCACTTCGAGAAGTGGTTCGAACGCTGTCTCGTGCGCGCCCGGAAGAAGGCGCCGCTCGTCCTCGCCGTGCGCCAACCGTGGCTCGAGAAGTCGTTCACGGCCGAAGAGACGCAGTGGCTCTGGAGCTACGCCGTCGGTCGCCCCTACCACCAACGTTGCACCACGTACTTCACGCATGAAGCCGCGTGGCAAGTGCTACGCGCCGTGGACCGCCGCGCCTCCGAAGTCGCGACGCGCCTCGACATCCCTCAACTCGACCTGATGCCGCTGCTCCCGAAGGATTTCGACACTTGGTACGACGAGCAGCACCACACGCCCGCCGGTTGCCGCATCGTCGGCGAAGCCGTCGCGCGCGCGCTGCTCGGAGCACGAGTCACGCGGGACCGCACCGGTCGATGAAGGGACCAAGTCCGTCCATGAACTCACTTTCGCAGCGCGAGTACTGCGTGCGAGATCAGGCCGAGCGCGATGATGTGCACGAGTTGCACGGCGTGGAGACCGAGGCCGGTCGCCAGCGCGAGGTCGCGCGGGACACCGAGTATTCCGAACCCGAGGGTCCAGCCCAGTTCGAGCGTGCCGAAGTTCGCGAATGCGCTCACGGGGATGAGGCTCGTCAGGATCGCCAGGCTCGAACCGAACGTAGCCTCGGCCAGCGTCGTCGAAGCCGGCAGGCCGAGCGCGCGCGCGAGCACGGCGCAGAACAAGAAGATGACGAGCCAGATCGGGATCGACACGGCGGCAGCGCGCAGGAGCCGGCCTTCGCCGCCGGCTTCGCGCAAGGATCCCGCTAGCCCGTCGATCCGCGTCGCGAGCTTCGCACCGAATGCGGTGCGACTGAGCCCGACGCCTCGGATCGCACCACTCGCCCAGCGCGCGAGGAGATCGCTGCGCGCCGACAGCCAAGCGCCGAAGAATGCGACGAGTGCGAGACCGACTCCGAGCGGAACGAACCAACCGATCGCAGGCAATGCGTTGGACGCGTGGATCGCGAAACACGCCAACGAGAACCCGGCCGCCAGCACCGTCATGTCGAGCAACCTCGAGACGACGAGCGCCGCGACGCCCGCCGCGGGGGGAACTCCGCACGAGCGGTTCGCGTACAGGACGAACGTGGCCTCGCCGATCTTCGCCGGGAGGACGAACGAGGCCAGCGTGTGCGCGCCGGTGACCGCCAGCATCGGGATGGGTCGCACGCGCACGGCCCTCGGCATGAGGATCGCGAACCGCCACGCGCGGAGGACGTAGAGCGCGACGTGAAGGAGGAACGCCGGTAACCAAGTCGCGAACGAGAGGCGCGCGAGGGTGTCACCGACCTCACGCAGCTCCAGCCCGCTCCACCACAAGACGAGCGCCGTGATGCCCGCCGCGACGGCGACGGAGAGGAGGACACGGAAAGTCGTTTTCATCGAGGAATCGTGCACGAACGCGACGCGCGCGGACCGCTGGGCGATCCGCGACACGAGTGACGCGGATCCTGGCGATCCGTCACTCGAACTTCACGTGCGTTCCGCCGGAATCCCCGGCGAGCCACTCCAGGATGTTGAACTGCCCGCCCACCGCGATCGTGTTGATGACGATGCGGCGGTGCTCGTTCCAGGCGGCGATGTGCTCACGGATCTCGAGCGGTTCGACGACCTCGCCCATCGACGGTTCGCCGTCGCTCATCACGAAGATCGTGTCGACCTCGGGATCGGTGAACGCGTCCTTCAACGAGTCGTAGAGATTCGTGCCGCCGCCGGCCTTCAGTTCCGCGACATAGGCCAACGCCGCCGCGCGCTTCTCGTCGTTGCACGGCACGAGCGCGCCGTCGGTCCAACGTTCGACGCCCGACGAGAAGACGAGCAGGTTGAAGAACGCGCCCGGATCGAGGTTTTCGAGGCACTTCTTCAGCTCCTCGCGCGCGACCTCCATCCGCGTCCAACCGGCCTTGCCCTTGTAGTCGTTCGTGAGCTTCTCCTCCATCGAACCGGAGACGTCCACGATGAAGATCACACGACGGCTGATGATCTTGATGCCGAAGAACTCGCTCTTCACGCGCGTGGTCTGACGCAGGCGGAACTCTTCTTCGCCCGAGCGCACGCGGTCGAGGTCGACGTCCGATAGGAGCTGGAACTTGTCCTTGGCGCCCTTCCACCAGTTCGCCCAGGACTTCGCGTCCTCTTGGAACGGCTGTCCCGTGAGCCGCCACAAGGCCTGCGCGAACTCGGAGAGGAGCCGTCCGTCCTCCTTCTCCATGCGCACGACGATGGCCGTCACGCCTTCGATCGTGCGCATCTTCTCGAGCGCTTCGAGCGCTGCGAGTCGCGTCGACCAGTCCGCGTCCTCGAGCGCGGAGACGAGCCGCTCGAGGTGCGTCCGATCCGAGGTCTGCCCGAGCTGGGTCAAGGCCATGTTGCGCACTTCGGGATCGGTGCTCTTGGAGAGAGTGACGAGCTCATCGATCCAAGCCTTGTCCCCGACGCGAATGCGCGCCACGGCGTCGAGCGCCGCGCGACGGACCTCTTTCTCCTTCGATTTCTCGAACAGTTTCGTCAGCGCCGGCCCGGCCTCGGCCGAACCCCGCTCGCCGAGGATCTTCGCCGCGCCGGCCACGACCTCGGCGTCCTTGTCCGACAGCATCTTCAACAGAGCCTTGTCCACACGTTCATCCTGCATGGATCGAACGGCGTACATCTGGAAGAGCTTGTCGTTCGCCTTGCCCTTGCCCAGCTCGCTCAAGAGGAGCTTGTTGACCTCCGGATCCTTGAAGTCCGTGAGGATCTCGGCCAATCCGCGGCGCAGTTCGACCGGAACGTCGTTCCGCAGCGCGCGTTTGATGAACTCCGGCGCGGCCTTGGCGCCCTCGAGACGAGCCACGATGCGCGCCGCGACGACGCGGTTCTCGGGCTGCTCCCCGTCGTTCTTCACGGCATCCCAAGCGAGCTCCAACGTCTTCGGGTCCCCGCGATCGCCGAGCTCCTGCAGCGCGCTCTTCCGGATCTTCGCGAAGCCCTCCCTCGTGGCCGCGTCGGTGAGCTCCTCGATCTTGAGGCGCGGCGAGAGCGCGTCGAAGGCGAGCAGTCGCATCGAGTTGAGGATGACGCCCGATCGGGGCTTGGCCTCTTCCTCGTCCTTTTCACCCTTTTTCGCAGCCTTTTTGACCTTCGGCTTGGCCTTGTCCTTGTCGCCGTCCTCTTCCTTCTTGGGCTTCCAGATCTTGCGGTACCACTCGTGATCAGCGTCGTTCGACAGCCCGATGTGCGCCGTCAACGCGCGTTCACGCACGGCGTCGTCGGCCGGCGACTTCACGATGAGCTCGAGCCAGTGCTTGCCCGACGTGGCGCACGATCCGAGGGACTCGACCGCCGCCGCGCGCAGCTCGGCCTCCTTGGACGCCGTCGCTTCGTCCGTGAGCCGCTGCATGGCCTTCTGCTCGCACTCGGTGACGCCGTCGAAGAGTCGCAGCGCGCGGATGACCTCGCGCTTCATGAACACCGTCTGCAGGGTGTCGTACGCCTCGATCAACGCGTCGAGCGCGCGCATCGTGCGCAACGCCCCGAGGTCCTTGATGACCTCTTCCTTCGTGCGGTCCCCGTCCGCCTTGATCTTCGCGACGAGCTCGGCCGTCTTGTCCGCGGTCTCCTGCGCGTCCTGACCGCGCATGCCCGCGGCACCGACGGCGCCGAGCGCGAGGAACAGGAGAGCGAGGGTCGGCACGACCGCGCGGACCGTCGATCGGCGGCCGGGATGAATGGTATTCGGCAAGAGTTTTGCTTCGCGGAGGGGACAGAAATGGGGAACCAGCCATGAGATCGGAATCCTCTTCCGTCGCAGTGTCAACTTCGAACGCGCTTGGGCCGATAGGTCTCGTCCCGCTCCCGCTCCCGTACTTCCACGGTTGGGACCGGCACCCCGTGCCCAGCTACCTGATCCCAAACCACGATCGTTCCGAGCCTTTGGACCCCGAATCGCGAGCGTTGTCGGCGGACCGCGCCCGCACGCTCCTCCGGCGGCTGCGCGATTTGAACCTGGTCGCGGGGCCCGTAGCTCTGTCGCGCGGCGTGTTCGTGTCGATCGCTGGGTGTCTGTCGCTCGACGGGCCGGCCGAAGCGGGTGTGCGCTATCTACTGCGTTTTGTAGACGGTTCCGAGCGCACGCTCGAGATCGGTTGGAACGGAGCGGGCCTCGTGTTCAGCGTCCTCGGGCCGGCGGCGTCGGATCTGCGGACGCTGCGCGTTCCGATCGGTTGTGACACGGACGGACGCGCGTGCGTGCCGGCGATCGGGGCGCGCGTGAGGCCGGATACGACGGATCGGCGCGAGCTCGAGCACTTCCTGCGCCGCGTGGTGCGCGCGGTCGCACGCTGAGGAGGAAGGGTCGGCGTTCGATCCGAGGATCAGCCTGAGGCGGGAGTTCGCTTGCGATGCGAGCATGTTCCGTGATGCAGGACCGCCTTGCACTCTTCGGCGCCGTGCTCGGCACGATTCAGGCCGAACTCGATTGGGAGCGCCTCGGTCGCACGTGCTGCGAGGGCGACGGGACCGACTTCGCTGGAGGTAGCGCACGATGCGAAAGTGCAGGAGGGCAGTCACGTGCGCGACGTCCTCATCGCGGATGTCGGGGCTCGATCGCGACGGGAAACTAGACGCGATCGTCTTCCTCGTCGGCGGCAGCGACGTCGTCACGTGGATGGAGCAGGGCACGCCCTCGAAGATCGACGAGTCCCCCATCCCCGCGAGTCAGGTGTTCGCGCAGCATCCCGAGGGCCCGTTCGGCTGGACGCCGAAGCAGGCCGCGCTGCGCCGCATCGCGTCGTCGGCGAAACGCCGCCTCCTGAAGCCGATGAATCAACGCGAGCGCGCCGGCAAGCGCCTCGCCGAAGTCCGCGCGATGCGCGCGGCCGCGACGAAGCTCGTCACGAACGCTCCCGACGCGCGACCGATGCTCGACAACTTCGAGCACGGGTTCGAGAGCTGCCTCGTGCGCGCGCGCGCGAAGGCGCCGCTGGTGCTCGCCGTGCGACAACCGTGGCTCGAGAAGCAGTTCACCCCCGAGGAAGCACACTGGCTGTGGAGCTACGCCTTCGGCCGCCCGTATCACCAGAAGTGCACGACGTACTTCTCGCACGAAGCCGCGTGGTCCCTGCTGCGCGCCGTGGATCCGCGCGCTGCGGACCTTTCACGACGGCTCGGCGTCGCGCAACTCGACCTGATGCCGCTGCTGCCCCGCCGATTTCGCGACGTGGTACGACGAGCAGCACCACACGCCGGCGGGCTGTCGGCTGGTCGGCGAAGCGGTCGCGCGCTCAGTCGTCGACGGGGTCGAGCGCGCTCGATCGAACGGGCGCCGCAGCACGTAGTTTCGCCGCCGCGCGCAGCTACTTCTTCTCGAACTCGGCGCGGATCGCGGGGTTGTCGAAGTCCGCGCCTTCGCCAGTTCCGCCCGCACGTCCGTCGCTGCCCAGCGTCGAGACCCTCGGGATCGGATTGCCCGGGCCCGGCGGTTCGTAGACGTAGGCGTTCTTCCACGGATCGAGCGGGAGCGTCGCGCCCTTCAGGTACACCTGCCCGTTCACGTCGGGGGTGATGAGCGGCTCGAGGCTATCCGGGTACCGACCCGAATTGTCGATCGCGTAGAACTCCAATGCCGACTCGATCGTGACGAGATCTGACTTCACCTTTCCCCGGCGCGCGATGGTGAGCTTCGTCAGCACGGGCTCACGCTCGTGCCCGGTATCCACGTGAACGGTCGGTGGGAGTGCGACCTCGGGAGCCTTCGCCGCGGGTTCGGGAGGCGCCGTGAGCTCGACGACGGGCACGGACTTCAGAGGCGGGGTCGCGGACTCGGAGGGTGAGACGGGCTCGTGCGTCGGAGTCGGGCTCGGCGCGAGCGTGGTCGTGTCCTGTCGACCGCACGCGGCGACGAGGAGGCTCGCCAAGAACGCGGAGGCGAGAGTCGAACGGTCGACGGTCATGGCGGGATCCTCGCGAACGGGGGAAGGTGGATCGAGATCGCCGGCGCGCCGGCACGCTGCGTCCGACGGAGTCTACGGGTTGCGTCGCGACGCGAGGAACGCGTGCGAGAGCGGGCCGAGCGACACGAAGTGCACGAGCTGCACCGCGTGCGGGCCGAGGCCGGTCGCGAGCGCGAGGTCGTGCAGCACGTCCAGCGTCCCGAAGCCGAGCACCCAGCCGAGCTCGAGCGTGCCGAAGTTCGCGAACGCGCTGACGGGGATCAGGCTCGTCAGGATCGCGAGGCTCGAGCCGGGGATAGGAACTCCAAGCGGATGACCCCCAACAGAGGGTAGCGGTTCGGGCCGATTCCCCGTAGGTCTCGAGCCCACGGACGAGTGGATCCGGTCCCTCGGATGCACGTCATGCTGTTCTGCAGAGCCTCGGGAGCCGCCTCGAGCCGGCCGGAGTCGCTGGGTTTGCGGCGCGGGGCACGGCGCCGCCACACCGCGCCTCTTTGGAGGTGCTCAGCTCGCTCGCGTCGCGGACTACCAGGCGAACTCGGGCTCGGGAGGCGCTCTGGCATGAGCGATCGCCGGAGCTGTGCTGGGCAGCTCGAGGTGGCCCTGGAATCCTGCGCACGACGAGACCGTCGGTGATCATGGCGATCAGCCTGCGCGCACCGCCGCAATCGGGACACGTGAGAACGTCGACGGCGAACACACGTCGCAGGAGCTCGGCCCAACGGGCACAACGTGCCCGAAAGCTTGAGCGTCTTCGCGCTGCCCTCCGAGCACCGCAGGATGCTCCGCACCACGAACGTCCTCGAGCGGCTGAACAAAGAGATCAAGCGTCGTACCCGCGTCGCGACGCTGTTTCACAACGAATCGTCTCTGCTTCGACTGGTCAGCCCCGTGCTGAACGAGGTCAGCGACGAAGGGGAATCTGGACGCGTCTCCCTCACCTTGCAAAACGGCTAACCCATCACGACGGAATTACAGAATGGATGTTGCCCAACCCGGGGGTTTCGCTTCTGATCACCGCCCTGTCGACCTCACCCATCCGAGGAGCAAGCTCACCCATCCGAGGATGACGATGTCGACCTTTTCCAGCACTAGCGCACGGTTCGCCACGATTGTTTTGTTTTCTCTTCTCGCGTCGGTGCCGATCCGCAACGCCTTCGGGGATGCAAGTTGCGACACGCTGGCCGGACCGACGAGTTGTGGCACTCACAGCAACTGCACGTACAAGGTCTCGGTGGTGTGCGGGACTTTGTCGTGCATCGTGGACTACAAAGTCGTTTGCAATGGCGGTCGCTACACATGCGGCAAGACACAGTCGGTGTTGACTACCGATACCGATCCGGTTTGCCTCACATCCTGTCCGTGCAGTTGTTGCGTGAGTCCCGGCGCTGGTGCGTCATGGGGATCCGTCAGTGGCTGCAATTTTGATCACTCCTGCAGCTAGTCTTCTTCACACCCGAGGCGTTCTCATGAAGTTCCTTGTGCCTGCCTTCGCGTTGGTCGCGCTCTCGACCGCGGCCGTAGTTGGCTTCAATTCGAGCAGTTCCGCGTCCGCGGCTCCTCGCGCTGCGACGCCCGCACCGACCGTTTCCGTCGTTCGAACGAGTGACGACGCGCGTGAGATGTTCAGCTTCCGCATGCTCGCATTGGTGACGGATTCCGACCAAAGGGTGATCCTCGTCGATGGCGCGGGTATCGATGCCAGAGGGTTTGTGAGTCATGAGTACGTCCACGCGAACGAGACGGCTGTCGAGGAGCAGTTCATCGCGGGTGGTCCGCGCCACCGGATGATCGTGCGCAGAAACGTACCGACGTGGACCCAGGTCCAGTCCGCTGACGATCTGACGGTCGTCGTCGAAGCGGTTCAGTAGACATGTCGTCGTGACCGCGTGCGTTCGCAACGCGCGGCGCGGTCACAGCCTCCGGATGCACACGGTCCGGTACCCACACGGGGTCGCCGTGGTGCGGCAGCGCGGGCTGCAGCTCGCGCCTCGCGCGCGAGACACGTTGCGGGCGCGTGGCGTTGCGTTGCGCCTTTGATTACCTGGTGCCCCTGCACGACCGCGCCGTACTCCCCCAGGGATGGCAGACTCTCCGCGGGAGGGCTGAGTCCTCACCCAAGTACGTTCAGCCAGCCCAGCAACGCGACAAGGAGGCACGGTGGACCAAAGTGCGCATCGCAGGTCTCGCGCGGCATTGGCCGTAGCCGCCCTGCTCCTGATCGCGTTCGCCGTCTGGCTACTCATGCAGGTCTGGCTCCTCATGCAGGGCGTGCCCCCGATCGGAGGGGTCACGCCGGTGCCGGGTTCAGCGGAGTCCACGTCCTCATCAGGCGAAAACTCCGCTGAGAAGCGCGCTGTGTCCGGCCGCTTCGCGAGCACGCCTCCGGCCGGGTTGAAGCCCACCGACATGGCGACGGATCGCCTGCACGGGCGGGTGGTCGACGCGGTTTTCTCGACCGCGATCCCGGCCCTGGTCCGACTCGCGGACGACGCCCTCGTCCATGCGGATGCGAACGGCGTTTTCTCCGTGGCTTACGACGTGATGGAGACTTCGCTCCGCGTCGGCTCGCCCGGGTACAAGTCCCGGGTCTGGAGCGCGGATGAACTAGGTCGAACGGCAGCCGTTGAGATCGCGCTCGAACCGATTGACCGCGCTACCGTCGTTGCCGTCCGGTCGGATGGCAGCCCTGTGCCGAATGCGTCGGTTGCGTGGCGCGCGTACCTCGACGCTACCGTCAGTGCCGGCCTTGAAAACTGGATCGATACGCGGCGACAGGTCGCGGGGATCGCAATTCACACCATCACCGATTCGGAGGGTGTAGCGAGCGTGCGGCTGGCGGCGTCGGCCATCGCCAGCATCACCGATCCCTCGACCGGGGCAACGCGCGTCGTCGGCGTTGCCCCGGATCACGTCGTGAGAGTCGTGCTGCCGACGACTGGACTTCGATTGAAGTTTGTGGACGAACACACAGGAGCCCCCCTCGGAGGGCTCACCTTCGACACGTGGTCAGCCACGGAGAAAGCAGCGCTCGCGACGCCGCATGTCACCTCTGTAGACGGGACGGCGGTTGTGCTCGCGCCCCACTTCCCCCTGCTGGTCCGGAGGCCGGGTGCGGCACTGTGGCAGGACAAACTCGTACCCCTCTCGCCGCGTATGACCCAGGTGGGCAGGGGTGGGCCGCTCCGGTCGATCATCCGCATCGACGGGGCGAACGAGGGCGAACTCCTCGTCATCGGGGTGCGCGCATGCGGGGGCAGTATCCGCCTCGTGGACTTGGTGACGGGCGAGCCCGTGAATGCTCCGACGCGAATCTGGAAGCGACGCAGGCCCGACTGCGGGGATGACGGACTCGACGTCACCGCATGCACGGGGTACACGGCTCGATGTGGCTTCGAGTCTCTCGACGAAGTGTTCACGCCGGAAGATGGCTTGCTGCCCGTTCCCTGCACTCTGATTCACGCGTTGGCCACGAGCCCGTCGGATTCGCAGCTCGAAAAGGTGATCGTGGCCGCAAGCGGTTACGAGCCGGCCGTGATGGACGCCCACTTCGTTCCCACGGAACGCGGCTCCGGACCGAACACGATCCGGCTTGATCGCGCGAAGCAGCGAACGATCCGCTTCGTCGACCCTGGTGGTCGGCCCTATCCCCTGCAGGTCGCCGTCCATTCGTCTCGGTGGGACCTGATCGTCTGGCAAGAGTCCGGGCGCGAGGATGGCACCCACGGACCGCTAGATTGGTTTGGCGGAGATCTGCGCGTGCGACTCGGAGGTGCGGGCGTGTGGAACTTAGTGATTTTGGAGGCTGCGCTCGCGCTCGGGGAGAACGTGACAGTCACCGTGCCGCTTGCGCTAGGCTCGATCGAAGTGATCGGCGTCCCACGGGATTATCCGACAGAGCATTTGCGAGCCCGACTCGGCCTCTCGTTCCGTGGCCAGGATTTCAGACCGACGTCGATCGCTCACGGTCGTTGTCGCTTCGACGGGTTGCCGGTGGGCAGTTACCTCGTAGGTCCGGCTCATTGGATCTCGGGCGCCGAATCGGCTTCTGTGACCCTCGACGCCAAGACAGCGAAGATGGGTCCGCTGACCAACCGAGTCGCAGTCGAGCGTGACGGGACGACTGTGATCACCTGGGACGATCATTGGGCCAGCGGCTCCTCACTGACGGGGCGCGTGGAGGTCCACAGTTCGATCCCGGTCGCTTTCTACGTGATCCCCTCGTACGGAAGCACCGCCGTGGAGGGACTCGCTCCTGGTGAGCCCGGCATTCCGCAGTTTGCATTTGGTCGCAGGTCCGCGGAGCTTCCACTGGATGCAGGCGGTCGATACACGATCGAGCCCAACGAACCGCTGCCGCGCATGCTAACAGTGTGCATCGCTCACGATGGATACTGGGGCACAGTGCGGGACCTGCATGTCGTGCAAAGCCTGCTGCCGGGTGAGTCGGTCGTGGTCGAGACGGCGCGCATCGAGCTGCGGCGCGCTCCGGGCTTGCCGATTCGCCCCGTGCTCGTGCGCATCGAGGTTCCGCGTGAAGCGCTGCGGTATCCACTCTCCAGCTCGTCCACCATGCGCCAACTCTCATGGGACTCTGCCGACCCGCTGGTGCTCGAACACGTGCCTGTCGGCGTTCGTCGGATCGACCTCGACAAGCGCGCAGTACCCGTGACGTTGCAAGCGGGTCGCGGGCTCATTCTGCAGATGGACTCTGCCGGCCAGTTCGTCGCGGTCCGCGAGGGCGAATGAGCGTGCGGAGGAGGCGCGGACTTCAGCTCGCACACTGGACCCGGACGGCACGCCAGACTCGAGAGTCGAACGCCGTGCACCCATTTCTGAACGCCGTGTAGCGAAGCTCGAATGTGACCCGAGCCCGTCGCGACACATGCCACGTCGACGTGCCAGAGTTCTTGCCGGGCATCACCGCGTCGACCCACGAGCGGTGCAGGTCGAGTGCGTTGGTCCGGCGCCATCGACCCGACGAAGGTCGTGCGCACGGCGCTCCAGAACGCGGCCTCGGTCGCGATCCTGCTTCTCACGACGGACGCTCTCGTGAGCGACCTGCCGGAGAAGGAAAAGGAAGGCGCGGGCGCGGGGCACTCGCACTGAGTTGATGAACTAGCCTGGCTAGTTCATCAACCACCGCGCCAGCGGCGAGCTCAGTCGCTCACGGCACCCATTGAACCCGCAGGCCGTTCGACAGGTTGAACGTCGCTTCGGTGCAGAACGCGGCGCTGTTGCGATACCACGCCTGGTAGAAGCGCACGGCGCCGCTCAGAGGAACCAAGCCCTGCTGGTATACGGGCAAGTCGGCCGGGCCCGGATACGACGCCTCTCCGAGCGATGCGGTCTTCGTGCCGAGGCGGATCACCGTGCCGCTCGCGCAACGCTTGCCGTCACCGAGCAGCGTGCCCGCTCCGGCCGCGGCCGCCGCGGTGCCCTGGAAGAAGAGCACCGTGGTCGAGCTCGGCAAACCGCTGACGTCGAGTTGGAACGGCGAGTCGTAGATGCGCGCGCCGCCCGTCGCGGACAGCAGCGCGCCGAGTGCGCTCATCGAGCTCGCGCAGCCGCGCCCCGCCGCTCCGTTGTTGCCGCACGGACACGCGATCCCCGCGCCGTCGCCCGCGCAGAACGTCGTGACCGGTCCGCCGGCCGGAGCGTCGTAGCGCGCTCCGCGAATGTCGTTCGGGCCGCCGGCGTCGCGGTCGAACACGACCAACGTGTGCTCGCTGTACTCGTCGGACCCTTCCATCGCGACGATGCGCGGACGCGCATCGAGGTGGAGGCCGGGCGAGACGGAGAAGTCGCCCTCGTTGAGCGCGAGCCCGCCGTCGATCGAGTAGAGCGTCGACGCGGATGTCGCTCGTCGTCGCGAAGGCCGCCGGACGCTCGTCCCAGGCGACGACGAACTGCGACTGGAGCGTGTCGCAGCTCGGCGTGATCTGATCGAGCGCGACGCTCGGGAACTGCTCCGAGAGATCGAACGTCGCGGCCACGCTCGTCCCGTCGAGCGTGCGGCAGCGGACGTCCCAGCCGTTCGCGGGGGATAGGAACTCCAAGCGGATGACCCCCGACGGAGGGTCGCGGCTCGGGCCGCTTCCCCGTAGATCTCGAGCCCACGGACGAGTGGATCCGGTGACAAGGATCTTGGCAGCACGACAAGGCCGTCGCTGGGGAACGCGAGTCCGTTCACGCGATCCGCCGCAATGCGTTCAAGTCAGAACGTCGATCGACAATGCGAATGCGCCTCGCCTCGTGATCGCGCGCGATCGACGCGGTGCGGCTTCGGCGCAATCGAACTGCCGACCGACGTGCAGCAATCCGACGCCGGCCGTTCCTCACTCTTCCTCCTGACCAACTCGCGTCAAGCGAACGAGGCTGACCGATGCCGGCCAGCCTCGCACGATTCCAAACAGCGAACCCGTCACTCAGGGGTTGACAGGTCCATCGATGTCACGGCGTCCACACGACGCTCACTCCGTTGCTCAGATTGAAGGTCGAACTCGTGCAGAGTGCGTGGAGCCGACGTTGAACGCCGGCGTGCGGCGCACGGTGAATCCGAGGCCCTGCATGAAAGGCACGGCGTTGTTCGTGATCGCGATCGCGGTCGCGTTCGACCCGGGCTGGAACTCCGAGATGATCACGTCGTCCTCGTCGACGAGGTACAGCCACATATCGATGTGCCCGGTGCCGTCGACGGACGGGGGGAGTTGCGGCAGCACGTGCAGCACGTCGATCCCCTGAAACCGCGTGTAGAGCAAGGCCGAGATCAAGGCGGAGGCGGCTTAGCGTCTCGCTCGGGAACGACCCGTGGGAATCTTGACTTGACGGGGGGGGGGTCTACGCTCGAGGGCGCTTCCACTCGCGGGTCCGACCCGGGTACATGGGTGACACTCGTGTCCGGGCACATGGGTGACACTCTCGTGTGACGTCGATCGACGCAAGGGGTCACGCTGCCTGGATGCCTTGGCACCAGACGGATCCTGTGAACGA